>Ga0209056_10000752_pt1 | contig 35888 bp, 31 predicted proteins | sample GraSoiAngelo_114_FD_185876 | JGI IMG/M metagenome (GOLD analysis project Ga0209056, IMG submission 185876) | Grasslands soil microbial communities from the Angelo Coastal Reserve, California, USA - 14_0903_13_40cm (SPAdes) (version 2) | ecosystem: Environmental > Terrestrial > Soil > Grasslands... | reverse complement strand
ATCGGGATCAGCCGCAGGATCGGTTCCCTGCAGCGTCGCGTCGCGAAAATCGACGGTGATGTTGTTGCCCCGCACGATGATTGGAGGACCGGCGAAGCGATACGTCTTGGGGACCACCCGCACCGACTGCGTGATGATCATGCCCGGCTGCAGCTCGATCGGACCCTGGTCGCTTTGGGGGCCTTGCGCAAGCGCGAGTGCGAGCAGCAGCATGGGTCCAACTTATGCGTGGCGCTGAGCTTCCGCTCGTCACTGCCCTGCCCTTCGTGGTGTTGCTGCTGGTGATCGCGCTCGCGCCGCTCGCCGCGCCCCGGTGGTGGCGTCACAACCGCAACAAAGCGCTCGTCGCCCTGCTCGTATCGGCACCGATCCTTCTGTATCTGGGGATCCACGCTCCGGAATCGCTGCACGAGAAGTTCCACGAGTACCTCGGCTTCATCGTGGTCATCGGTGCGCTCTTCGTCGTCACGGGCGGGATTCATATCCAGGGCTCACTCGCGGGCACGCCGCTCGTCAACACCGGGATGCTCGGCATCGGCGCGGTGCTCGCCAACCTGCTGGGTACGACCGGCGCGTCCGTCCTGCTGATCCGGCCGCTGCTCCGCGCCAACAAGCGCCGCAAGCGCGTCGCCCACATCGTCATCTTCTTCATCTTTATTGTGGCCAACTGCGGCGGCCTGCTCACGCCCCTCGGCGACCCCCCTCTGCTGCTCGGCTACCTGAAGGGCGTCCCGTTCGACTGGACGCTGCGCCTCTGGCCGCAGTGGCTCATGCTCAACGGCGTCCTGGTCGTGCTCTTCAATCTGTGGGACCAATGGGCGCTGAATCGGGACGAGAAGGAGCTGCCGGGCTCGCAGCACGACGAGGTGCTCGTTCACGAGCCGCTGCGGATCCAGGGCGGGGTGGAGATGGTCGTGCTGCTGGGGATCATCCTCACGATCGTCGGGGCGGGGCGTGCTGCGGCCGCGGGCCAACCCTGGACTCAGAACGTTCGCGAGCTGCTGATCGTGCTGTTGGCGTTGTTCGGCTATTTCGCCGGCTCGGGCGAGCGCCGAGCCAAGAACGTGTTCACGTTCTCGCCGATCATCGAGGTGGCGGTGCTGTTCGCGGCGATCTTCGTGACCATGACGCCGGTTCTGGAAATGCTCAACGCGTGGGCGCAGCAACCGGCGTTTGCGTTGTCAACGCCGGTGCAATTCTTCTGGACTACCGGCGCGCTCTCGAGTGTGCTCGACAACGCGCCGACGTATCTCGCGTTTGCGGCCAGTGCCGCGGGGTTGCACGGCGTCGCGCCGCACGGGCCCTACATCGGGACGTTGGCGCTCGATCCGCGCGCGGCGCAGCTCCTTGCGGCGATTTCGACCGGCGCGGTGTTCATGGGGGCGAACACCTATATCGGCAACGCGCCGAACTTCATGGTCAAAGCGATAGCCGAAGAGAACGGCGTGAAGATGCCGTCCTTCTTCGGCTACATAGTGTACAGCCTGGGAATTCTCCTGCCGCTGTTTGTGCTGGTATCGCTGGTGTTTTTCCGGTCATGAACCCTATTATGACTCGGTGGATCTAACTCCGTCGCCACAGCAACGCCTCGCAATCCAAGCCCCCCTCGGGCCCGTCCTCGTCGTCGCGGGTCCCGGTGCCGGCAAGACCTACTGCCTCATCGCTCGCATCCAGCACCTGATCGCGTCGGGGATCGATCCGCGCTGCATCTGTGCCGTCACATTCACCAATCGCGCGGCTGAAGAGATCGCGCTGCGGCTCGGTGAACGCGCAGAACAGATCACGCGCGGTACGATTCACGCGTTTTGCCTCGCGGTGCTGCGCGAGTTCGTGGAGGACGCGGGGCTGCGGCGGGGCTTCGGCGTCGCCGACGAGCCGTATCAGAAAGTGATCCTCGGCCGGCTCAACGTGCCGCTGGACCGCCGCGGCCAGCTGCTGACGCTGTTCAGCCGCCATCGCTTTCAGGGCTATCGCCTGAGCGACGGCGATGCGCGGTTGTTTCGCGAGTACGTCTCGTGGCTCAGGGCCAGAAACATGGTCGACTTCGACGAGCTGATCACGAAGGCCGAGCCGCTCGCCGATCGGGTCGCGGACCGGTGGGACTATGTGCTGGTCGACGAGTTCCAGGACGTGAACGCCGTGCAATACGACTTGCTGAAACGCCTGGCCGAGCCGCACGGCAACTTCTTCGCGGTCGGCGACGACGAACAGTCGATCTTCGCATGGACGGGCGCGGATCCGTACGTGTTGGAGCGGTTCCGCCGCGACTACGACGTCGTGCCCATCATCCTCGACAAGAACCGCCGCTGCTCGCGCCAGATCTTCGAGACGGCGCGCCGCGTGCTGGCGCAGAATCCGCAGCTCTTTCAGAAGCAGCTGACGGCGGATCAGGAGTCCTCGTATGAAGTCGTGGCGCACGGCTTCCGCGACGAGCACGAGGAAGCCACGTGGCTGCTGCGCGATCTCCAGAGCGACCATGCCGCGGGTCTCGCCTGGGGAGACTATGCGATCCTGTACCGCAAGCATCGCGTCGGCGAGCACATCGAGGGCCGCCTGCTGCGTGCCGGCATTCCCTGCCGGCTGGCGCGTGGCCGCTCGCTGATCGAAGACGAGGTGATCGGGTACGTGATCGCCGCGCTGCGCGTCGTGCGGACCCCCGACGATCCAGCGGCGATGCACACGTTCGCGAAGTGCGTCCTGTCGGAGCACTTCCTGCAAGAGGTAGAGGCTGCGCTCAGCGACAACAGCGACTTCCTGGTGTCGGCGCGGGCGCTCGCCGAGCGGCGGCCGGCGAAGGATCCCGACACGCGGAAGCTGTGGCGGCTGATCTATCAGCTCGAGAATCTGCGCACGCTGCCGCGCTCGCACGGTACCCTGCCCGCGGTGATCGAGGAGATTCTCTCGCAAACGGTCGGTCCCTATCGCAACAAGCTCGAGGAGCGGCACGACGAGTTGACGGATCCTGCGGTGCTACCGGAAGCCGTGGAACTCGCGGTCAGATTGCGAAGCGCCAAAGCGATCTCATTCGCGCCGCGGGGCGGCGTTGAGATCGCCCTGCGAGGGATGTTGGCGGCCGCGGGGATCCGGAACCTGCCCACGGCTCCCTCTGGGACAGTCATCGACGCTGATGCGCTGACCGTCTTCAAGGCCCTCCAACTGCTCGATGCGGAAAAGCTCGACACCACGCTCGATCGTTACGTCACGTTCGACTTCGAGACGACGGACAACGACGCCGCGACGTGCGGAGTCGTCGAGATCGGCGCTGCACGCGTGGTGAATGGCGAGATCGTGGACCGCTTCCACTCGCTGGCGAATCCGTACCGCCCAATCTCCGCCAAGGCCACGGCGGTGCATGGCTACACCGATGCCGATGTCGCCGCCGCTCCGCCGTTTGCCGAAGTATTCACCCAGTTTCACGCGTTTGTGGGTTCCGACGTTCTCATTGCCCACAACGGCATGAAGTTCGACGTCCCCGTGCTCCGGCGCCTCGCCGCCGGACGCGACGGCATCGAGTCGCTCACCTTCTACGACACGTTCCCACTCGTGCGCTCGCTCACGCAGGACAGTCCCAAGCAAGTCGACATCGCGCATCGTTTGGGGATCGACGTCGGCCGGGCGCATCACGCGCTCGACGACGCGATCACGCTGGCACACGTATACCGCGAGCTGCAGAAGCTCCGCGCGGTGCGGGCGCGGAAAGCGGTGCTGAGCAACGTGCTTGATTATTTAGGACTTGCACTCGCCTTAGAAGATCTCCCACCCCAACCCGAACGAACACTCCTCTTCAACATCGGCCGCTACCGCACGCTGGGGCGCTACAGCGACGCACTGGAGTTCTACGCAGCGTCACGAACCGACACCGCTCGCACGCTTGACGAGGTCATCACGCGCCTCGGTGGCCGGGCGCTCATGACGCGGCTGCGCGGGCAGCGGGACCCTTCGCAGCGCTACGCCACTGCGGTCGCGCGACTCAATGCGCTGATCGGTGAGGGAACGCTGGAGGAGTGCATCGACCTGCTGCTCGAGCGCGTGGCGCTCTCGACGTCCGAAGGCGTCGAGCTCGCACCCGATCGCGTGAACCTGCTCACGCTCCACTCCACCAAAGGTCTCGAGTTCTCGCGCGTCTACATCCTCGGCGTCGAGGACTACGAGATCCCGGGCTACCAGGCGGCGACCAACAACATCACCGACGAGATCGAAGAGGCTCGACGCTTGCTCTACGTCGGCATGACCCGCGCGCGAGAACGGCTGGTGCTCACCCGTGTCCAGCGCCGTTTCGGACGCGAGACCGGTGGCAGCAGCTTCCTGGAGGAGATGCGACTACGGACGCTTGACCTGCGGGATCCGAAGCTCCGCCCGGCTCTCCTTGGATAAGGCCGTATCCGCGCCGATTTCCGGCGCATAGACGCGCCGCAGCGCCGCCAGATACTGGCCCTGCAGTCCCGCCAGCGTCCGGTGCTCCTCGGTGACCGCTGCCCGGAGCTCGGGACGCGTCAGGAAATCAAATAGCACCGCGGCCTCGAGCTGCCCATCGAGCAAGAACGCCTTGTGCCCGATGTCGGCGAACGTGTCGTCGCGCATGCCGTAGGTGTGGTTCGCGAACGACGAGCTCCGCACGGTCACGCCGACGCCCGGAATTTCGCGACTCACCCAACCAGTCTCCTCGTAGCCAGCCGGCCGGCCCTTCTCGTCCTGCAATCCCGGCGCGCCGAACTTCTTGGCGTACGCGAAGAAGAGCTCCTCGAGCGCGGAGACGGTGATGCCGTCGCGGTATTCGCCGTACCGCGTGATCTCGACGTCGGTCTCCGTCATCTGCGCCGCGCCCTTGGCGGCGTCGGTCATCATGCGGGCGATGTGCTCGAGATAGACCTCGTCCGGAAAGCGAATGAAGTAGTCGACCACGGTGTGATCGGGCACGACGTTGGGAGCGATCCCGCCCTCCGGAATCACACCCTGCACGCGGTGGTCCGGGCGCCACGTTGAGCGCAGATGATCGACGGCGGAATAGAACTGCACCGCAGCCTCGAGCGCGTTGCGCCCGTTCCAGGCGGTGAGTTGATGCGCGGGCCGGCCGGTGAAGGTGTACTTCACGGCATCGATGTTGAGGCAGCAGACGCCGAAGCCGGGCCGGTCGCGGCGCGCCTCGGTCGAGGAGTGGCTGCGCACCAGGATGTCGGCGCCCTTGAACACGCCCGCCTTCCACAGGAGCGTTTTCGCGGGTGGATCGACCTCCTCGGCGGGTGTGCCGTAGATGATCACGCGCCCGGGAACGCGCGCGTCCCTCATGTATTCGATCAGCGCGCGGGCCGCCGCGAAGGCGACGGGACTCTGGGCGTTGTGCTGATCGCCATGGAAGTCACCCTGCGTCCCGCGCAGCGCGTCGTACTCGGCGATGAGCCCCAGGGTCGGACCGCTCGCGCCGGCGGGCGACGTCCAGCGCGCGACGAACGCCGTCGGCATTCCGGCGACGCCGGTGTCGATCTGGAAGCCGTAGCTGCGCAGCAGTGTGGTGAGCGTGTCGACCGCCTGGAACTCATGCCACCCGACCTCGGGGTGATGGCCGATCCAGTCAGAAACGTTCTGGAGCTCGCTATTCCAGACTGTCGCCACGCGCGCGAGCACCCGATCGCGCGCGGGGTCGTTGCGCGCGGCGAGGCGCTGCGCGTTCTCGGTCGGCTTGAGCCGCGCTTCGAGCGAATCGATCTGCCGCAGTATGCCGGCGGCAGCCTCGCGCTCGATGTCGGTGGACTGGGTGACCAGGGCCAGGGCGAGTAGGAGCGGAGTCATTGCACCATCCCGAAGCGTTTGTTGTGGGCGGTCATCTTGAGGAAGTAGCGCAGTCGCTGCTCAAAGACTTCGCGCCTGTGACGCGCGGCGTCAATCCAGCCTACGCGAATCCGCTTATAGGACGCAGGGAATTTCTGGAAATTCCTCCAGGTCCTGGGTTCGGCTTTCAGACGCTCGAGGATATCGGTGGGAAGTTTGGACCGACCCTTGCCCGTATGCTCGATGGCGGCCAGCCCCGCTTTGGTCATCCGGCCGGACTTGATCAGCCGGCGCACGCGCTCGCGATTCATGTCGGACAGCCTGCTGGTCTTCTTTCGCGGAGAGTAGCGCTGCACGTACTTGCGCGAGTCGATGGGCTTCAAGATGCTGTCGATCCAGCCGTAGCACAGCGCCTCTTCGACTGCATCGTTGTACGGGACGCGCGGCTTCCCGCTGGCCTTCTTATAGTAGATCAGCCAGATCTCGTTGGCCGACTTGTGGTGCATGGCCAGCCACCGACGCCATTCCTTGCGGGTCTTTGCGTAGAGGGTCTTGCCGACCTTCACTGCGTAGCCTTGACCTTCATTGGCACGACCACCGTTCCCCATTGCAACCGCAGCACCGCGGAGTCAGCATCCACCACCGGGAAATAGTATGTGAGAGTCTCCATGTGCGGCCCGGTCTCGGTCGTCACGCTCAGCCGCAACGCGTCCTGCGACTCCCCAGGATAGTTCGTGTGCCATCCCCCGACGCCGCGATTGAAGATCACCGTCCAGGGCTTGGGTGGCTCCTCGGGAATGGTCCAGAGCGAGTAGCGTCCCGCGGCAAGCCGATGGCCGTCGATCATGACATCGTTATTGAACGAGATTGTAGAGACCGAGTCGGCGCCGGGATGCCAGATTCGTCCGTAATGGACGAGGCTGCCGAAGAGCTCGCGGCCACGGGCTACGGGACGGTTGTAGGAGATCACGATATCGGTATGACTGACGCGCTGGGTAACGGAACCGTGTTGGCTCCGCGGCACTTGTAGTAGGAGCAGCAGGAAGACAATCATAATCCCCCGGAGAATCTATGTCCCAGACGGTTTTGGTCACGGGTGCATCGTCAGGCATCGGTCAGGCGATCGCACAGCTGCTCGCCGAGCGCGGGTTCAAGATCTTCGGCACCGCTCGGAAGCCTGCGGCGGCGACGTCAGGGAACGTCACGATGGTCCCATTGGACGTCCGCTCGGACGATTCGGTTCGCGCCTGTATCGAACGAGTAGGCCCGATCGACGTGCTCGTCAATAATGCCGGTTATGCGCTGATGGGCTCCGCCGAGGAAACGAGTCTCGATGAAGCGAAAGCGCAACTCGAGACGAACTTCTTCGGCGTCGTCCGGATGGTCAAAGCGGTTCTCCCCCGGATGCGCAAGGCGGGCAGCGGCAAGATCATCAACATCGGCTCGCTCGCCGGCATCACCGCCATCCCCTTTGGCTCGTTTTACACGGCCAGCAAGTTCGCGCTCGAGGGCTACACCGAGGCGCTCTGGCACGAGCTGCGGCCCTTCGGTATTCACGCCACGCTGATCGAGCCGGGCTTCGTGTCCACGCCGATCGGCGACAGCACGCAGGTCGCGGCCGTGCCGCTCGCCCCGTACGACAGCGTCCGCCAGCGCGCCACCGCCGCACTCGGCCGTCACGTGAAAAACGGCATCTCACCCGAGGCAGTCGCCAAGACGGTGCTGCGTGCCGTACAGAGCCGCTCGCCCGCCCTCCGGTATCGCGTGGGGACCGATGCTGCCTGGTTGCCCCGTCTCAAGAGCGTGATGCCGTGGCCGCTATTTGCCGTCGGAGTCCGGCGCACCTTCGCGGTGTAGCTTCCTGACGGTCTCGATCGTGTCGGCGTCTTCCGGCTTCTTGTCGTCGCGATACCGGATCACACGCGCAAACCGGAGCGCCAGACCCCCGGGATAATGCGGGCTGTCCTGCAGCCCGTTGAACGCGATTTCCACGACGAGCTCCGGTCGCACGTACACGGTGATCCCTTGCCGGTGCGTTTCGATCTCCTGCAGCCGCTTGGTCTGCCACGCGAGCAGCTCGTCGGTCATGCCCTTGAATGTCTTGCCGAGCATGATGAACCCACCATTCGGATCGCGGGCGCCGAGGTGGAGGTTGGAGAGTTTGCCGTGGCGGCGCCCGTGGCCCCACTCGGCCGCGAGCACGACGAGGTCCAGCGTATTCGCCTTCTTGATCTTGAACCACGCGGCGCCGCGCCGGCCTGCCTCGTACTTCGACTCGAGGCCTTTCGCCATCAAGCCTTCCTGCCCCGCGGCGATTGCGGCGTCGAAGAAGTCCTGCGCGGCTTGCGCGTCTCCGGTGATGATGCGCGGCGGACGGTATTTTTCAGGCAGCAATTTGCTGCGCGCGGAGTACGGCTGATCCAAAAGGGACGTTCCGTCGAGGTACAGGATGTCGAAAAAGAACGGAACAGCGCCGCCGAGACCTTTCATCGTGTCCTGAAAGCGGACCGGTCGCTTGTCGGCCGTCAAAACGACGGCTTCACCATCCAGTATCACCTCGGACATATCCATATTCATGGATATGTCGACGACGGTGGAGGTCTCCGCGGTGATGTCATTGAGCGTGCGCGAGTAAACGCGCACCTTGTCCGCGTTTTTGTGCACCTGAATCCGAATGCCATCGAGCTTGTACTCGAACGCCGTCGCACCCTCCGCCAACGCCTCGTCAACGTCGGTAGCGGTCTTCGCCAGCATGGGCTTGATCGGCCGAAACAGCTCTATCCTAAAACCGGCAATCTCGCCCTTCGCGACTGCCCCCAAATCTCCGGCAAGCATCATGGCTCGGCGTACATCGCGCGCGGGGAGATCGCGCGCCTTGGCGACCGCTTCGACCATGAGTCCCTCGAGCGCCCCCTGGCGCAGCTCACCGGTCAGGAGTCTGAACAGAAAGTCTTGTTCTGCGGCGGTCGCTTGTGAGAACAGGTCACTCAGTAAACGCTGCTTGTCGCCCGCAGAGCCCTTCCCACTCGTGGTAGCGATTGCCTCGAGTGTCTTGTCGACGTCGAGAAGTTGTAGGCGTGCCGACGTACCGACGTGAGTCTTGGCCTTCTGCAGTGTTGCCCACCCGACACCGATCTTCGATTGACGGATCGTGCCCGAGAGATACGCGATCGCGAGCTCGATCTCCTCGGGGCCCGCCTGCTTCAAGAGATCGGCGAGCAATGTGATTTTGGCGAGGCGGCCGGACGTGGCCGCGACCTGGTTCGAAGTGGTGACGAGGACGTTCAGGAGCACGCGCGAAAACTAGTTTGTGCTCAACGGCGCGCGAAAGTTCGCTTTTGGACGTCCGATCCACTAGCTTGCGCGATGCCTACCGTTCATTGTCATCTCTGTGGCGGCTTCATCGCCAACCCCGCCGGAACGACGTATCGAGCACCGGACCCCTCTGCTCCATCTGCAGCGGTTCCGCACAGCGCGCTCTGCGCGTGCGAGCATGCCGTCGTCTACGGCATTGCCCCCGCCACAATGCCGCTGCAGCGCATCAGATCGGCGTCGCGCAATTAGCAGCAATCGCGCAGCGGCGCGGAGTCCACTCGTCGTCGATCGTGGGCCGGCACGGTGTCCGGCCTGTCACCAATACCTCGAATTCCGCACCGATCGCCTCGGCCGCATGGTGGAGTACTGTCCCTGCGGTCATCGCACGTTTGTGGAACGGCGCAGCGGCAAACGCGACGCCCCTCAGGAGCCCACGCAGTGACAAAAGAAGTGCCGTTGGAAATAGAAGGAACGGTCGCCGAGCTGCTCCGCAACTCGACGTTCCGCGTGACGCTCGTCAACGGGCATTCGGTGCTCGCCACGATTGCGGGCAAGATGAGGAAGTTTCGGATTCGAGTGCTGGCTGGAGACCGCGTGACGCTCGCACTCTCGCCCTATGATCTGACCAGGGGCCGGATCGTCTACCGCCACAAGTAGTCCGCAATACCAACAACGAGCGCTGGACTGCTACTCTACCGTCTGAGAGATGGGGCGCTTGAGGTATTTCTCGTCCATCCCGGTGGCCCGTTCTGGGCCCGCAAAGACGACGGCGTCTGGTCGATTCCCAAAGGCGAGTTCGAGCCTGGTGAGGATCCTCTGGACGCCGCCAAGCGTGAGTTCACGGAAGAAACGGGCTTCACGGCGTCGGGAGACTTCGTCCCGCTCAAACCGCTCAAGCAGCCGAGTGGGAAGGTGGTGCACGCGTGGGCGGTGAAGGGTGATGCGGATCCGGCGCGCGTGCGCAGCAACACATTCGCGTTCAAGGGGCGCGAGTATCCGGAGGTCGATCGCGCGGCGTGGTTTCGTCCGGATGAGGCTCGAAAAAAGATCCTGAAGGGTCAGATCGGATTCTTAGACGAGCTACGCTCCCAACTGCATTAGTGCCCCTTCGTGCTCCAGCAGCCACCGTTTCGTATCCAATCCTCCACCAAAGCCCGTCAGCTCACCCTTTGACCCCACCACGCGGTGGCAGGGCACGATGATCGGAATCGGATTCTTGCCGTTGGCGAGGCCCACGGCACGGGTGGCGTGCTTGTCGCCGAGGAGCTTGGCGAGTGCGCCGTAGCTCGTCGTCGAGCCGTAGGGGATCTGGCGCAGCGCGTTCCACACCCGATGCTCGAATGCCGACCCCAGCGCTTCGAGGGGTAAGTCGAACGTCGTGCGCGTGCGCGCGAAATACTCCTCGAGCTGTTGGCGCGCGCGCGCGAGAATCTCGGCGGCTGGGCCTTCGGTACCGGCCTCGACCCAGCCCGCCTGGTGCGTTGGCGCGGGGCCGCGGCGCGAGGTCGGGAAGAAGACCCCGGTCAACGCGGTGTCGGAGGCTGTGAGGACCAGCTCGCCGATGGGGGTAACGATTTTGGAGAAGACCATGTGACGGATAATATAACTTCCCGGATGCCGATTCTCATCGAGGCAGCCGTTGAGTCGCTCGACGCCGCGCGCGCGGCCGTCGCAGGGGGCGCCAACCGCCTCGAGCTGTGCACCGACCTCGCCCATGGCGGCACGACTCCCGACCTGAACCTCCTTCACGTGCAACTTCCTATTCCCGTTTTCGTGCTCGTGCGTCCCCGCCCGGGCGATTTCGTCTACACCGATGCCGAGCATCGCACGATGCTCGGGCAAATCTCTCGAGCCAAGAGTGCGGGCGCGCACGGCATTGTGACAGGAGACTTAAGCCTCGATCGCTCGCGCGACCTCGTCGCTGCCGCTCGGCCGCTCCCCGTGACGTTCCATCGTGCATTCGACGTCTTCCCGGATCGCTCCGCAGCGCTGGAGCGGCTCATCGAACTCGGGGTCGAGCGGGTGCTGACGTCGGGCGGCGCGCCGACGGCGCCGGAGGGCGCCGAGCAGATTCGACAGCTCGTCGTGCAGGCGAAGGGGCGGATCGGGATTCTGCCCGGAGGCGGGATCAACGCTCACAACGTGGCTCGGCTCGTGCAAGAGACGGGCGTCCAAGAAGTGCACTTCAGCGTGAAAGATGCGGAGAAGGTGCGAGGGGTGGTCCGTGCCCTGAATGCGCCTTCCTAATTCCCGTCTTTACTGAATCGTCGTGGCGGCGCGGCGCGACGATGCGAGCGGGACGCTCCGCGCGCCGCGAGTGCCTTGGCCTTGATATCCAGTCGTTCTTGCGCGCGCTGGTCCCCGGGCCGCTTCAACATGCCGGGCTTCCCCGTGTCGGGGTCATAAAATCCAAGATATCCACCGGGGTTGACCCGGAACGATGACAGCGTACCGCCGGGGTGCGACCGACCCAGGAAATCGTTGCGACCATGTATCTCGTTCCCACTCGTGAAATACAAAGGAAGCACGAAGTTGCAGACGGGCACGTCGCCGATGTAATAGGACTCATCCTGCACCGGATCACACATCTCGTACCAATAGTAGGCGACGCCGTTGTGACCGCTGGGACCTGGCCCCCGGACGAGCAGGTTGGCTTCGGGATCGGCGATCAGCTCGAGCACCTCGTGTGACAGCGTCGTGCGCCAATCTTCCTTGAGTTGGTCGGCGAGCTCGGTAAACACAAAGCCATACGGCAAGCCGCGATCGGTCTTGTCGTGATACCCGAGTGCGTCATCGGGCGCAATCTTGTCCCACAGGTAGATGATCGCATCGCCGCGCAGATCCGCCCCGGGCTGCGGGTCCGACCGGCGTTCGGTCCGCCGCTCCAACCGCAAGCGTGCCCCCATGCTCCAATACGGCTCGAAGTCCTCGGTGACTTGCGTGTTGATCGCGCGGATCGCGTGCAACACCTCCTCATCCTTCAGACGGCCGTGGGTGTGGTTGACGACAGATATGATCATCCAACGAAAGCCTAAATCGCGCGTCGCTCATAGCTATGACACTTTGAGCGCAGCCTTGCGATCACTCGGTCGACGCGCAGAATCACCGCTGAGGAAAGGGAGGAATACCTGTGCCAAAAACGAAAACACCGAAGCGCTGGACCGTGCTCGCCTGGATCGCGGGTGACAACAACCTCGATAGCTACGGATTGAACGATATCAAGGAGATGAAGCGCATCGGATCGACGAAGGACGTGGACGTCGTCGTCCAGTTCGACCGCCGTGGAAACGGTAAAACCTACCGATACCACCTGAAGAAGGGGACGCCGCTCGCATCCGACGTTGTAGATACGCTCGGCGAGACCGATACCGGCGATCCGGCGGTCGCAACCGATTTCTTCACCTGGGGGATACGGACGTATCCGTCCGAAAAGGTGCTGGCCGTGATTTGGAATCACGGCAGCGGCATCGATGAGGCCGATGTCTACGCGCGCGCGCGGAATTCCGGCATCCGCATCGAGCGCCGGGCCCGGGCGCGCCCCAATATCCGGCCGCGCAGCCAGGCGCGGGCGATTGTCACGAGCGGGTTCGGCCGTTCGCTATTCGGCACCACCCTCGATTCTGCGATTCGGCTGCGGGCCATCGCCTACGACGATTACAATCGGGACTTCCTCGATAACGCCGAGCTCAAGCGCGTGCTCGTGAACGTCGTCAAGCAAGCCAAGCGCCCCATCGACGTGCTCGGATTCGATGCTTGTCTCATGAACATGGTGGAGGTGGCCTATCAACTCCGTGGCTTGGTTGGCCATATCGTGGCCTCTGAGGCGGTCGAGCCGGGAGACGGTTGGCCGTATGAGAAGGTCATCGGCGATCTCGCCGCGAAGCCGAGCGCAGACGGCGCGACCGTGGCTCGCTCGATCGTCAAGCGGTATCTGGCTTCGTATCCGTCTTCCGAAGAAGTCACGGATTCGGCCGTCGACGTCAGTCGCGTGCAGGTGCTGGCCCAGGCGGTGGACAATCTGGCGGCGGCCTGCATCCCCACCTTGCAGGCGCCGAGCGAGGCGGACGCCTTCGGCCGTTCGGTGCGTACCGCGCAGCGGTTCGACATGAAGGACTACGTGGATCTGGGTGCGCTCTGCAACCAGCTCATCCTTCGCTCCCCGCGGCCCGCGGTGCAGCAGGCCGCGCAACAGGTGCTGACCAACCTGCAGGGACCGCAGCCGTTCGTGATCGCCGAGGGGCACAAGGGCAAGACGGTCGCGGGCGCCACTGGCACCGCGATCTACTTCCCGCTGGTGGGCGACGTGACGGTGAACTACGGGAAACTGGATTTTGCCAAATCGACGCGGTGGGGGCAGCTGATCACGGCGTACGGCCAGTGATGTAGTCTCGCCGTGAGCATCTCGCTGGGATCGTGCGATCCCGCGGCCGTGCCCGCGGATGTGACGACATTCCTGCGCCCGTTGCACGAAGGCAACATGGATGTTCGACGCTTTCGTGGAGAGAAGGACGCGGAGTGGGTGCCTTTCCACAACGAGAGCGCGCCGAGCGTGCGCGATATGCAGACCACACTGCGCGCGGCGGGGTTTCTCCCCACGGGGGAAGCAAATGGTATACTCGACTATCGCACCTTGTCGGCGATCCGGCTGTTTCAGGAATACGTGCGGAGCGTCGAAGGCCTCAGCGCCATCGGCGCGCCGGATGGTCTGGTAGGTCCCAACACCGCGGCGCATCTCGCCCGCTGGAAGAATGCCGGCACACGGGTTGACTGGGCGAACCGTTCGCCCGACAACGCGATGCCCGCCTTTCGTTACTGGATGCTGGTGTTGGCAATGTATCAAGCATACAACGCGCAGAAGCCTGTCACGCTGATCATGCAGAAGGCTGAAGCGTATTCGAGGCCAAGCGACACGCTCAAGATCGCACGATGGAACCTGGACCGGCGCGCGATCCATTTGATCGGCGTGCGTCGTCAGGAATGGCGCACGGCGCAGGTCCGCCGGAACGACGATGTGTTCGTGTTGTTGGTGAACGGCCTCGCGTTTGCATTCTCAGGCTCGACCGATGCCAATCCCAAGCAGGCGACGCGCTCCGACGAGCCGTATCTCGTGCGTGGGCAACACCAGTATCGGTTCGGCTGGCACAAGCGCGAGGATAAGAACCGGGTGTATCGCGCGTTCCGACCGGTTGGGCCGGGCGTGCTCGTTTGCCGGGACACGGTGAACGATGACGCCCTGACGGACGCTGACCTGGCGAATGGTCTCGATGCGGTTGGCGATATCAATATCCATTGGAGCGGCGCGGGCACGGGCAACTGGTCGGCAGGATGCCAGGTCATCGAAGGGACGCGGTATCTCAACCATCGCGGCGCCGTCGTCGACTGCTCGGCGTTCGCAGCCCCGACGTACGGCGGTCTCGGCGCAAAGACGAAGGGTGCGTACAACGTGCTGCTGGATTTGATCACGGTATTCTCGCCGTCGAACGCGACGACGGGAATCGGGCTGCACTATACGCTGTTATACGAGAAGGACCTCCAGCTCGAAACCACTCCGGGCCAGAACGTCGATCAGGTGGCGCGCATGAATTTGCCCGCGGCGGAGGTGGAGCCGTTTACGGTGCCGCAGTTGGTGGGGGCGTTGGTGAACGGTTAGACAGACCTGACCACCCGAACGTCGGCATTGAGCGACCAATCAGTGTCGCTACCTTGATCCGACGTACTCCGCCCTGCGCCAAGCGTGGCGACGGCGGCCTGGACCGCGCTCGCGAGCAGCGCGTCCAACCGCGCCAGGATTCGGCTCAGCGCATCGCTATCGTGCATCGCCACTCTCGGCCGACGCCTTCAGCGCGGCGACGAGACTCTTCACCAATGGCTCGCGGAACAAAAAGCGCGGTGCCCATCTGGCGTCACCGCCAGCACGGGGAGTTTGGGATACAGTCGAAACAGATCGTCCCATTCGGGGCCCACATATGAGCCGTTCGGTGGGGCGGATCTGGATCGTCGGCTGAATCTTGACCTGCGCTGCGCGACGGCGCAGGCTCTTGCCTCGGCGCCCACTCTCCCCGGAGGTAACGATGGCAGCCGTGATCGTGGCGAAGAGCGCGGTCTACGAGGTCAAGCCCAGTGCGTCGGTCACCCTTTCCATCACCATCGGCGACGGACAGGCAGGCGGGAGCGTCGTGCGATTCAAGGGCGCGAAGATCGGTCCTGGGCCGGCCATTCAGAGCCTCCGCATCCCGCAAGCCGGCGACGCCGATCAGGATCTGAAGGACAAAACGGTGTCCTGCACCACGACCGTGGAACGGATCAACTCCGCGTCGAGCCATTCGAGTGTGACGTATTCGCTGCGCGGCGGCGGCCAGGACAGCGACTTCACGTTCGACGCCACGCTGCCCGAGATGGGGCAACTTGCCGAGTACCGCACCACCATCATCTTCGAGTGAAAGAGCCGTGACGCACACCAACGTGTGGAGACTGGTTGTCGTGCTCGGCGCCGCCGCGGGTCCGCTTGCGGCGCAGACGCCTGACGCCGGGCCCGCATTCAACGGGCTGCGGACGCCTGTGTCGCCGGCATTCGTCCTGCTCGGCATCGCGCCCACCGTCGTCGAACGCCCGAACACGCCGGCAGATCTCGCATTCAGCGTGCTGAACCGCAGTGCGGCATTCACCAGCCTACCCCGCGACATCGCGCTCGAGCTCAGCCCCTATTGGCTGGTCAAGCATCCGACGCTCACCTGGACCGCGGACACCGTGCGGGGGCTTGGCACCTCGCTCTCCCGCACGATGACCCTGTCGTTTGCCACCGCGGAGCTTGGCACGAGCACGCGACCGGTGACCGGACTCTCCGTCGGATTTCGCGCGGCCCCGTTCTCGGGACGGCTGTCGCATCAGTCCATTACGCGGCTGCACGAGCTGGAGGCGCAGTTGGGGAATCTCAGCTCGCTCGTCGATTCGCTCACCGCGGTGGACGTCGCCCGGCTCGACAGCATCCTCATCCGCGAGCGCAGGGCGGCGACGAGCGACGCCGAGCGACAAGCCGCGCAGAACCGCCACGCTGCCGCCGTGGCCGAACTCACGCGCACCGTCACCGAGTCCGAGGCGTACACCACGGCGGTTGCCGACATGAAAGAGACGTTCAAGGATCTGGCGTTGATTCGCGAAGGATTCGTGCTGGAAGTCGCCGGCGGCGCGGCGATGCAAGCGCCGGGTGGCGCGGCGGACAGTGCCAAGCTGGCTCGCTGGGGCGCGTGGATCACCGCCGGTTATGAAGGAAAGTCCTTGAGCTTCGTCGTCGTGAACCGCTTTCTGGCCAGCTCGGTGGACTCGAGCTTCGATGCGCTGGATCTCGGTATGCGGTTGATCTACACGACCGGCCGCTACGCGCTGTCGGCGGAGGGCAGCTTTCGCTCATTCACCGATCGCGGCGCGCCGGCTAACGAGTACCGCTTCGCCGCACTCGTGGACTTCGAGCTACAGAAAGGGCTGTGGGTGACCGGCACGTTCGGACGCGACTACAGCGCCAGCGCGCCTGGCAGCCTGCTTGCACAGGTCGGCGTCTCGATGAACGTCGCAGGCCAGCGCATCAAGCTCCCGCTACACTAAGGCACCGGCGTCGGGCGCGTGCGCCGCGACCTCCCGCAGCGCCGCGGGCACATCGGCCGCTGTGCCGACGACCGCGAGTCGCGAGGGCTCCCCGGACACGACGACTAGGACATTTTGAGCGGAGGAGAAAACAGACTTATGACAATCTGAGCCGCGCGCGGTGGTGTTGGGCGGCGCGCCCCTTCGCTGCAACGGGCGGCAGGCGACGAGCTGGCGTGGCGCGACGCTGCGGGCTCTGCTTTTCCCACACCCGCAGCTCACTAAGGAACCGGCGCAGCGCCCACGGCGATCCCTTGTCCAGAACCTCTTCCCAGCCATGCCCTGTCACCTTCTTCACCAGGCGATAACACGCGCTGGGGTGGCGATGGCAGCGAAACGCCATCCAACAGAGCGACACGTGTTCGCGCTCAGCAGATTCAACCCAATTGAGCACCGTGACCCATTCGGTCATACGGTGTAGCGGTGGGAGCCCTTCGTGTTCGAGCAGGCGGGCAAGCTGGAAGCGGTTGCTGAGTCCGAGGGCGCGGGCTACGACCTGTGCCGAGCCGATCGGTCCTTTCGACAGGAGCACGGCTTCGATGACGGCGCGTGCACGAAGCCGCATCTGAGGACGGGCGGAGCGGATGGCCACCATTACGCGTTCGAGCACGCAGGGTCCCGAGGGCCGAGAGCCGACCAATGATGTGCGCCATCGCCGCGGGTTGCAATCTCTGGACTAGACCCGTGTTGCTCAAAATGTCATAACGCCTTTCACGAGATCGAAACCCTCGGTGCTTTGCCGGGATGCTCAAAGTGTCATAGTCCAGTCGCTTGGCAACAGACATGATCTTTTTGCTGCCCACATCGTCAGGTAACGAAAGGACAACAATGACGCGTCAAGTGAGGAGGGCCTCGGGGGCCGTCTTGGGAAGGGGCGGAATATCTGGAGCGACGGGGACTCGCGGGCTGGGAGGTGGCGCTCCTGCGCCTGCCCCTACCCGTACCCCTACCACTGAGCCTGCCGCTGCCCCGGCGCCTGCGGGTGCGGGCGCGGTGACGGCCGGCACGCCGGATGACTATATCGACCGGCTCATGAAGTTGATTCCGGCCGACACCGTCGCTCTCTACCTCTCGCTCGATGGCATCGTGCGCAGCGGCCTCAAGGGCGATCCTGCGCTTTCAACCTGGATGTGGGCACTGTTCGTCGTTGTTGTAGTGGGGAACGTCCTCTATTGGCGGAAGACAGGCGTTACCGACGTCGTCCAGTACGTGGTCTTGACGCTCGCGTTCGTGGTGTGGGTGTTCACGATCGGCGGACCGTTCCACGACCTGCCCTGGTACAAGCCGTTCATGGGTTCGGTATTGCTCGGCCTCTTCACCTTTTTTGCGCCCCTGTTGTACAAGGGCGCGCCGCAGCCGACGTAGCGAGGATCTCCCCTCAGCGGAGCGCGACCAAGAGGAAGAGCGCGATCGGGACCGCCACCACGAGGGCAGCCTGGAGGATGTTGGGCGCCGCAGATGTCACGGCGCGCGCGACCGCCGGCGGCAGCACCCCGAACGGCCGGTGCGGCTCACTCTGATACCAATAGGCGACGCTCGCATAGTCGCTGCGCAACATGTTGTCGAGTCCGTGATCCAGCATCACCCGCAACGATTTTTGGAACGGCGTCGGCGCATCGAGATCGAAGCGGTACGCCGCGACGCGGCCCTTCACGTACGACCGGACCGTGCACCCGTGCGTCGCGCCGTCATAGGTGCCGCGCGCGAAATACCATCCGGCGTTGAAATAGTCTTCGGTGCCGGTCCCCTGTACCGACGGCTGCTTCTCGCCATCGACATAGATCGCTTCCTGCCCCTCCAGCAGTCCCAGACCGTAGCCGTACGGATATCCCATGCGCGCGGGCGGCAGCCGCAACCAGCGATCGCGATTCTGCAGAAACGCGTGACACCCCACATAATGGCCGCTCCCGTTGGCCTCCAGAATCGTGTACGGCACGCCACGCGGCGTCGGGTTTTCGCGCCGCCACTCCGCATGAAAACGCAATGCGCTCGGCGGCTCAACCTGCTCGAGCACCGTGATCTGGTAGTACAGCGGATCGATCAGCTTCGGACCGTCATTGGTTACGTCGAGACGCGCGCCGGCGGCGTACGGCATTGGAAACGCGCAATGATAGCCGCCGCTGCCTAAGCTCGTCGCTGCGGAGGTGTACTGCACGTAGCAACCGAACGGCGCGCCGAAGAAGTCTCCCATGGGGCACTGCACGCTGGGCTCGGTCTCACCGTCCCAGTAGAAGCGGAGCACAAGGTGGCGCAGCGCGCGCCGGTTGAACGGCAGCAGCGTGGTCATCCACACGCGAGTCACGAGCCCCGGACCCGTAGTGCTGGCCATCGTGTGCGTTTCCCCCGCCGCCACCACAATTCTCTTCCGCCGCGCTGGAGCGGGCCGCAGGCCCAACCAATCGCCGCCGCGGTGCGGATCCCTGTCAAAACTCGAGAATTGGCGCACGCGCCCAGGTTGGGGGACGAGCAGACGCTGGAGGTCGTTCATCGCAGGACCGCGTCGATGACTTGCGCCAGCGTCTGTGGTTGATACGGCTCCGCGCACGTGCCGGCTGACGGATGCCGAGGTTGCACGCGGTACAGGTTTGCATCGGGGAAGACGCGAAACTCGCGCCGCATCTCGGCGCTGTAGGCGCGCGCGGTCATAGTGGGGACGTAAAACGGCCGGCAGGGGCTGACGGTGCGTGCTTTGACCGCGAGGACATGCGGCATCAGCGGCATTGCGACGAAGCCCAACGGATCCACATACACGTCGGGGCGAACGCCCTCGACCACCTGCACGTACCGCAGTACCATGCTGACCTCGAGGTCCGGCCGCGGCGCAATCACGACGGCGTTGGCCTTCAGCTTGGCGAGCGTCGCGCGCGCAAACCGCTCCGCCGAGTGGTCGCCGTGCTTGTTGGGATTCAGGAAATAGGCGAGCCCATCGCGCGCGCGTCCCCCAGGTCCAATATCCGGAATCCCCAGATCGGCATCGTCGATCCCCGCGGCGCGCAGGGCGCTCGGCGCCGCCTGATACAAGGCGATCGGCGCGATGACCACGGCAGCCCCGAGGGCCGCAAGGGTCGCAACGCGCCGAGTCCCAGACTGCACGGTCGCGATCGCGCGCGTGGCGCCCACGCCGATGCACAGAGCAAAGACCAGGTAGGACGGCAAATGAAACGCGAATCGATCTTCGAACGGGAAGTTCAACGAGAACGCGACATGCGTCCCGAAGAGCCACGCCAGATACGTGGCAGCCTCGGGCCGGGTCTTCCTGAGTGTGGCGAAGCCGAGGATCCCGAGTGCAACGCCCAGCGGCGTGAACTGGTAGAGCAGGTATCCGGCATAATGGACGATGTTGATCGCGACGGCCGCGAGTGCGTGTGGCACGGTGTCGTCCGGGAGCGCGGGCAACCACGTGGCGGCCGTGAACGCCGGTCCCAGTCCAATGACGCGCGCCACGCGAAGAAACTGAATCCACCATGGCGCGAAGCCCGCGAGAAATGCGCCGATGACTGCCGTAGTCTGCATCATGGTCGGCCGGCGCGTACCCCCACCCTCCCAGATCAAGTAGCCCGCTGTCGGGATCAGGGTCAGCACCAGCATGACGTGATTCGCGAGACCCAGCCCGCTGATAAAGGCCAACCAACGAAGATCCGTGACCCGCCGGTGCTCGAGCCACCGCAGCGAGAGCGAGATGACCGCAATCATGAACAGGCAATGCAGCGCAAGCACTTCCGTCGTGACGGCGTGCCACCAGAACGTGTGTGAGACGGCGAGGGCGAGCGCGCCGAGCGCTGCGCCGGTGCGATCGGCGCCCAGTCGCCGCGCGAGGGGATAGGCGAGCGCGACCGCGAGTGCGGCGATGAGGGCCGAGAACAAGTTCAGCCGCAGGCCGGGAGACCCGAGCGGCACGAGCAGCGCGCCGCGGGCCAGCACGATGTACAGCGGATGATCCCAGGGAGTCACGCCCAATCGAGCAAACGGTCCGCCATCCATCGGCGCGTGGCTCAGCTCGGGGAGAAACCAGTAGTTCGAGCCGCCCAGCACGACGTCCAGCTGCATGCGACCCGCATCGGCCCAATCCAACGACGGCGCGAGGGTCGCGCAATACAGCGCCAAGGCGCCGGCAAAGAGCGTGGCCCGAGGGCGCATGCCGTCAGGGCCCTCGCAGCAGCGCCAAAAACCCGGTCCCGAGGAGCTGCAGGAACGATGTGACGACGGGGATGGCCGAGGTGATCTTCAGGTGTACGCGCAAGTTGCGGCTGATCGGCCAGGTATCGCACTGTTCGATGAACACCGTCCGCACCTGTTTCGCGCGCTCGATTCCTTCCAGCGTGGCCGGCACCTTGGCCGGATCGGTCTTGGCGTCTCTCCGTGCAGCGGCCAGCAGCTCCTCGATGTCCTGTGAGATCCCGTTCAGTTCCCGCTCGCGCGCCTCCTCCATGGCCTCGTGAGTCGGCCAGAGGATGAATCCCAGGGTGGCGACCGTCACGATCAGCAGAAGTCCCCATTCCACCGGGATCAGTGGCGACCAGACGTACAGCCTGATCCCCCACACCGTGACGGTCGGGACGTCAAGTCGTGACGCCGCGTGTACGCTGACGACGCTGATCTCGAACGGCTCCATCCCGAGCCGATTCAGGAACGTGAACGCCCGCATGCCGCGATGCAGGCTGTCCATCACCACCGTCGTATCGAGTGCAACGGTTTGCGAGGTCAGCTTCGTGACCTGCAGGCGCAACACGTCGTGTCGCCCGAGTCGCCGCAGCTTGGTGCGGACCGTGTCCCTCGCCGAGTCGAGCGCGACGGTGACCAGAATCTCCTTTCCGTTGGCGGCGACCATGCCGAGTTCCCAGGGAATCCCCGCGCACGTCCCGGCCGACGTACAAGGAGGGAGCCAGCGCACGCCCTTCGCGGGAGCGGTGACGAGGATCGTGTCTGCGACAACGTCCCGCTGATCGGAGCGCAAGCTGGGGAGCACGCTTCCCATGAAGACAAAGAGCGTCATCACGGCGAGGAAATAGGAAATGCCGATCGCGTGGAGCCCGACCGCGCTCAGCCCGCACGCCTCGTCGGGATGGAACGGATGCAGCACCAGCCCTCCCGGCACTTCGCGCCACATCCGGCGCCACCAGTAGAGCGTCAGCCATTCGCGGATGAGAATCTGGCTGACCACGTAGGCCACGCCGCCAACGAGGACCAGCGATACGTATCGCGGCATGACATAGCCGTCGAACCACGGCTCGACCTTGGGATGCGGGCCCCAGAGCTGCTTTGCGACGAGCAGGACGGCCAGCGCGGCCATCCCAAGCCCGATGAACCACCACCGCAGTCGGGACATCGACGCATAGACGGTGCGGATGAACCGCGTGTAGGCCTCCGGGTCCTTGAAGCTCGCGTTGTGCCCGAGGCGGCGAAACACGTTCGCGATGTCACTCCCCATCCAGACATAGAAGGCGAAGCAAAACGGAAACCACACGAACCCCGTCAACATCGATTCGATGTCGGGCCGCCAGAGGCGCACATCAGGGCCGAGGTGGCCATACCCGCCGAGCGTGGGAAGGATGAGCTTCTCGATGGGGCCGTAAATGAGGAACGAAACGAGCCACGCCTGCGGCCAATCGACGCGGAGGTAGTCGCGGAGAAACCGCACGACCGGATCCCCGGCGTCGGTCGGGAAGTGCTCCGGCATCACATCCGTTCGCTGCATGCCGCCACCTGGGCGCGGGAGCGCCGGAACATGCCCCGTGGCTCCCACACGCTCTAGAACACTTTGAGCACATCGAAAAAGGATCTAGAAAAGGATTCATTGACAGTCGGCATGCCCCACCTAGCGTTTCGCGCTCGCGACGATGCGTCCGATCCTGCTTGCGCTGCGCCCCGCGTACTGGCTCAAGAACGCCTTGGTGTTCGTGCCCCTCCTGCAGGGGCGCGGCACCCAACAGGGCACCATGCTGCTCGCGCTGGGCGCCGTCGTCGCGTTCAGTCTCGCCGCTTCGAGCGCGTACGTCCTCAACGATGTGCTCGATGTGGGCAGTGATCGACAGCATCCCGTCAAACGGCATCGGCCGTTTGCGAGCGGCGCGCTGGACCTGCGCACGGGACTGTTGTTTGCCGCCGGGTTGGCGGGTGGCGCGACGCTGGCTGGGGTCTCCCTCGCGCCTCGCGCCGCGGGTCCGCTCGCCGCGTACCTCGTATTGAGCTCGCTTTATTCACTCGGGCTGAAGCACGTATTTCTCGCCGACGTGTTCACGCTGGGGGCGCTCTACACGCTGCGGATCGTCGCGGGCGGTGTCGCGACGGGAGCGCCCGTCTCGAACGCACTGGTGATCGCCTCCGTCGCACTGTTCGCGGCGCTCGCCATTGGGAAGCGGCTGGTGGAGCTGCGGCAGCTCCCGCCGGGCCGTGATCGGTGGCCCGGACGGCCCTATCACAACGGACACCGGAAGTATCTGCGGCAGCTCGCGGTCGTCGCGGGATGCGCATCGCTCGTCTCGGTCCTCGTCGCGGAGCTCGTATGGCGCGGCTGATGGCCGTCGCGTTGACCATCGCGTTGGCGGGCCGCGCCGCCGGGGCACAGACCTGCTCCACCACCGTCGTTTCTCGCGATGAGCTGATTGCCGCGATGCGGGAGGAGCAAGGCTACAATCTCGTCGCGACCACGAATTGGGCGCGCTTTCAGACCTATGTCTTCTTGCGCCTCGCGCGCGCCGCCCGGGCGCGCGATTCGAGCGGGCGCAAGCCTATCCTGATCAGGGCGGAAGATTGGTTTTGGAATTACGTCGCGGTGGCCGGACTGAATCCCGACTCGGCACCGCTCGGCACGCGGCGCGCGCACGATCTGGGTCAAGACATGCAGCTCGACTACAATCCCGCGCATGTCCTCAGTGACGTCCGCCGGGGGCCTCAGCCGGTGCTGGCGATGAACGTTCGGATTTCATGGCCTCCTGGGCCCCGCGTCCCCACGAGTTACAGCTACCGCGATACCCTCTCGGTGCCGAAGCTGAAGGTCACGAGTCAGCAGATGATCACGTACCGCCTCGTGGATTTCGGCGATATGGTGCTGTACGACGAGATAAAGGGGGTATCGGGACGTCCGACTTCCGGACTGCTCGGCGCCCTGTTCTCAATCCTGGGCGAAGGGAGTCTCGTCGAATCCCGCATGACGATCTCTTCCGACGGTGTCCAAGTGCTGCGAGCGCGGTCGAAGAAGCTGTTTTCGGTAACGGCGATTGCGACCGTGCAGCCCGATGGACGCGGAGAAAAGGGCGTGCCCAACGGAAATGTCGCGCTTGCCACCCTGAAAGCACGGTTGGAGGAGCCGCTGGAGCTCGTATACAAACCGTACGTCTGCTAGTGAGCAGCTCACGCGCACCCGAAACGCGCCTTCCGAATCGTCCAAAGCCCAGTCCGGGATTCTTTTGAGACCGTCAATGCGTCATGCGCAACGGGTCGTTGAGACCGTTCAGCCGCGGATCCCGGATCACCGGCAGTGGACCGCGGGGCGGTATCGGCGGCAGCTCCTCGAACAGGTGCCGCGGCGGTACCAGGATGATCCTGAAGCAGCTGCTCCCCGCGATCGACGCAAGTTTTTTCCGGCGGCGGTCGAGATCATTGAACGGATGCGTCGTGGGTAAACCGACGACCGGATCGACCACAAAGAACAGATCGGGCGAGTCGGTGATCGACGGCGTCAACCCCGTCATGAATCGCGACAACTGCGCGGGCATCGGCCGCGGGTCCACGTGCAGAAACGGCGTTTGCGTTTCGCGGATGTGGCACGCGCTGCAGGTGTTCAGCGAAAAGTGGAAGCGTGCGTCGTTGTCGACGATGCCGGTCGCCCGGAAATGCGTGTTCAGCTGATTGGTCGGAGTCGCCCGTGAGGTCGCGGCCATGAACGGATCGGTCGCGCCGGGGAAATGATCGGGCACAACATGCTTGTCGAGCTTGATCGCCGGCGCATTGGCATTCACATACGTGGCAATTACCGGTTGGGTGTTCAACGTCTCGTCGGTAGTTTGCTTGGTCGTCACCTCTTTGAGCTGGTGCGTCGCCGAATCAATCGCAAACTCGCGTAATTCCCACAGCGGGTCCAACGCGTTCTCGTTGGTGCGGAGCTGGTTGAGCGCGCTGCCGTTCGGTTTCGCTGGATCGGCATTCGCGCGCACGAAGACCTCGGTGATCTTTTCGAGCGAGTCGTTGTACGTGGCGCTGCCGAGCGGGAGTGAGCTGAGTGCCACCCAGCGGAGCGCCCAGGCGCGGACATCCGGGCACGTATGCTTGGGGATCCCGTATTCGAAGATCACCGAGAACGGCAGGAATTGGCAGCCGACGGTGCCGCTGTCCCGGTTCTGCACCCCGAAGATGAATCGCCCCTCTCCGGCGCTGCCGCGGCCGCCGTAGGCCGGGTTGTCCCCGAGGTCGATGCGGTTCACGATCGCGGCCAGTCGGAACGGCGAATGATCGAGGTCGAGCTTGCCGCCGGTCCGCGGCCACGGGTTGATGATGCGCGTCTGGATGGTTCCGCGTGGCGCCGCGTTGAACCCGCTCGTCACCGGTTGGCTCGCGTTCCATTTCTGCAGCCACCGCTCCACGAAATCGGCCGGGTCGATGCCGGTGCTGCCGACCATCTCGGTGACGAGGTGCTTGAAGGTCCAGGTGCCGTTCGGGTTGCCGGGGGCGCCGGGTAGCGCGCACGGATTCACCGTCCGCAGCGTGTCCGTAACGACAGCTGGGTGCGTGACGATGAGCGACCGCGCCGGATCGATGCTCATCGGGTCCACCGCGGGAACAAGATCGAAGAGGTTGATGCGCATCCGGGCGCTGATGACGTTGTTGATGTCGCGCAACGCGGCAAAGCGCGCGAGCCGTCCTCGCACCATGGCGGTGTCTTCGATCCCGATGACTTCCCGGCCTCGGAAGATGATTTGCGGCATCGTATTCGATTTGAGCGCCGCTCCGCGTGCGACATCCTTGCCGAGCTCCGCAAAATCGAAGTCGACGATGGCGGAGAAGACGCCGTCGTGCGCCGTGGAATCGCCGTTACTGCCGTCGTCGCGCAACACGATTTCCTTGCCGCGCGGATAAATGCTGACGCCCTGCTGCACGCTCGAATCACCTTGCTCAAAACGGACTTCGAGGACTGCATTGCCGCCCGGCTGTCCGTTCGGGAGTGGCCGGATCGTGGCCGACTCGATGCCGGGGGGATTGCGGCTGAAGTCGCGCGCCGCGGGGCGAGTCGGCTCTACTTTGCGACACGATCCGACGAAGCCCAAGCCAAGCAGCATCGTAAATAGGATCTGACGCGTGCCCATAGAACCTCCTGCGGGTTGGCCATCGTCTCATGGTACGGCCGTCACGATGTGTCGACTAGGACACTTTGAGCATACCCCCCCTCATCAGAATCGCTCAAAGTGTGATAGTCCGTCGCACGGAACGCCTATCGTTTGAGTGGCGGACAGGTTGCCGATGACCCGGGTTCGGAGGTGTCATGAGCAGACTCGCAATTGCCATTGCTGCCCTGCTCTGGTTCGCGCCGACTGTGGATGCACAGCAGGTCGGGGTCCTCACTCATGACGCCACGTTACACAGCGGACCGTCGAGCTCATCGGCCAAAGTGGGCGTATTACAGACTGGCGACGCCGTCACACTGGTCGGCAACGGACATCGGACGGGGTATCTCCGCGTGCGCACGCAGAACGAGGAAGTCGGGTGGGTCTACGAGCGCTATGTCACGATCGTTGATCCCACCGAGCTACACGCGCCTGCTCCAGCGCACACATTCAGCGCTGGAGCGCCCGCGCTGGCGGCCGGACCGGGCGACTTCGACTCGTGTCCCGACTCGGGCAATGCGAAGCTGCGCAACGTACGGGCCTTGAATCGCCTGAAGAACCGGAGTGCGCAACCTCAAGATGTGGACATCGACAGTAGTGTGACCCTGGCCGCCATGCTCGCGCCCAGCACAAACGACAGCGGTCGATTCGGCGACGGGAAGGCCGCGGAGATCACCGGGTATGTCTTCCGTGTGATTCCCGGCGGGCACTTCGAGACCACGAACTGCGAGAAAGGGGATCCCATCCATCGCGATACCCATATCGAGCTCACCACGAGCCCGACCGATACCGTCGAAATCCGCCGGGTCATTGTCGAGGTGACCCCGCGTTGGCGTGCGGCCGCCTTGCAGGACTCGGTTGAATGGTCCACCGCCACGCTGCAGCAGACGCTCGAGGGCCACTGGGCCAAGGTGCGTGGGTGGCTGATGTTCGACTCAGAGCACAAAGCCCAATCCGAAAACACGCGTCCGGGAGGAGACGGGAACTGGCGAGCGACCGCTTGGGAGATTCACCCCATTACGGCACTTACGATCATCAGTCAGCCCTGAATCGTGTCCAAGAACATCGTTATCTGCTGCGATGGCACGGGCAATCAATTTGGAACGCAAAACTCGAACGTCATAAAGCTCTATAAGACGTTGGTCTGCGACACGACGCAGATCGCCTATTACCACCCCGGTGTCGGGACGATGGGGGCGCGCGCCGCGCTCACGCAAATCGAGCAGTGGTGGACCCGTGTCCTCGGTCTCGCCTTTGGGTATGGGATTTCCGACAACATTGCTGACGCGTACCAGTTTCTCATGCGAGAATTCGCAGCCGGCGACCGGTTGTACATCTTTGGGTTCAGTCGGGGGGCATACACAGCACGAGCGTTGTGTGGGATGCTCCACATCGTCGGCCTGCTGACCGAGGGTAACGAAGCCTTGATTCCCTATGCGATCCGGATGATCAAGCGCAAGCAGATCGATTTCGCGGTCGCCGCTGATTTCAAGCACACCTTCGCACGTGAATGCAAGCCGCACCTCGTCGGGGTGTGGGATACGGTCAGCTCCGTAGGATGGGTGTACGACGCGGTGCACTTTCCATTCACGCGAGCGACCAAGAACCCCGACTTCAATATCGTGCGGCACGCCGTTTCCATTGATGAGCGTCGCGCCTTCTTCCGCCAGAACTCGTTCGGCGACCCGCACGACACCCAGCAGGATATCAAGGAAGTGTGGTTCGCCGGCGTGCACTCTGACGTCGGCGGCAGTTATCCCGAGTCGGAGAGTCAGCTCTCCAAGATTGCGTTGCGGTGGATGTTGGGTGAGGCCGAGCGGGCTGGCCTTCGAGTTGACCAATATCGCAAGGCGGACATTCTCGGCGGGAAGCCGCCGTATGTCGCCCCTGATTCTGCCACGACAAACCAGCACGAATCGCTGAAGGGGTGGTGGTGGATTGCTGAGTTATGGCCAAAACTGACTCACCGGCAGGTCACGCCGGGCGTATGGCGGCAGTCGATTCGCGTGAATCTGGGGCGAAGACGGTTGATTCCGGCCGACGCGCTGGTCCATGAGTCGGTGCAACAACGTCTAGAGCGCGTTCCCGACTACAAGCCACGCAATTTGCCGCAGCAACGTCATGTTCTCAGCGACTCTCCGTAGTCCCCCCCCCCGGCCCCTCCGTTGCGTCCCTCGGCCGCTCGCACAGCTTATCCCATGTGCTTCCCCCCCTCACCGCCGCTCTGTGGCCCGCCAGCGCCTATCGACGCGATCAGTTGCCCGAGCGCGTGCTCCAGTTCGGCAGCGGCATGCTGCTGCGCGCGCTGTGCGCGGCGGCAGTGGACGCGGCAAACCGGGCGGGGGCGCGTGCCGGTCGCATTGTCGTCGTGCAGAGCACGGCGGAAGGAGCGGCCCGCGCCCGCACCCTGAACGCCCAGGACGGCTTGTTCACCCTGGTCGAGCGCGGCCTGTCCGGCGGCGCGCCGCTCGAACGCGTTGGCCTGATCGGCGCGATCTCGCGCGCGCTCGCCGCGGACAGTCAGTGGAACGCCGTGCGCGACGTCGCGGCGCAGCCTGAGATCCAGGTGATCGTCAGCAATGTCTCGGAGGCGGGGTTCCGGATCGACGCGCCCTTCCCGGGCCGGCTGACGGATGCGCTGCACGCGCGATTCACGCGCGCACCCGCTGCACCGCCCGTGTTCGTCATCCCGACCGAGCTAGTGCCAGATAACGGCCCACGCCTGGCGGCCATGATTCACGAAGTGGCGAGGAAGTACGACAACAGCTTTCGCGCCTGGCTCGAGGCGCGCGTGCGATTCTGCTCCTCACTCGTCGACCGGATCGTCACCGCGCCGCCGCCCGATCAGCATGCCGCGCTCGAGGCGACGCTGGGCTACCGCGACGCGTTGCTCACCGTGACCGAACCGTACGCCCTGTGGGCCATCGAGGTGGATCCCGCCGAGCTGCGGACCGTGTTTCCGATTGACAGCGCAAATGTCGTGTTCGCACCCGATATCGCGTTCTACCGCGAGCGCAAGCTGCGCCTGCTCAATGCGGTGCACACGGCGACGGCACCGCTCGCCGCTCTGGCCGGCGTCCGCACTGTGCGCGACGCCACGCTGCATCCGCTGCTCGGCGGCTTCCAGAAACGGCTGCTGTTCGACGAGATCATCCCCGCGACTGATATCCCGGCGGACGACGCGCGCGCGTTCGCACACCAGGTGCTCGAGCGGTTCGCTAATCCGTGGCTCGAGCACGAGTACCGCGTCATCGCGACGAATCAGGAAGAGAAGTTCCGAATCCGGGTCGTGCCGCTCATCGTTCGCCGTCCTGCACCAGGATTGTCCCTCGCCGCCGCGGCCCACCTGACATTCACCCGGGCGCCGCTCGACGCGCTCGGCGAGGCGGCGCGCATCTCGGAATTCGCCGCAGCGACGACGCGCTGGATGGCGGTGCTGGCGCGGGACGGCGTCGAGGCGGCGCTAGCCGCGCTGACGGAGAGTGCCCGATGTACATGACGTTCCGCTGGTTCGGGCCCACCGACCCGATCCCGCTCGCGCACATCCGCCAAATCCCCGGCGTGGAAGGCGTGGTGAGCGCGCTGTACGACGTGCCGGTCGGCGATGCGTGGCCGAGGGGCCGGCTCGCGCAGCTGCAGAATGACATCGCGGACGCAGGGCTCAAGCTCGCGGTCGTCGAGAGCATTCCGGTTCACGAAGACATCAAGCTCGGACGTCCCACGCGCGACCGCCTGATCGCGAACTACTGTGAGAGCGTTCGCACCATGGGCGAGCTGGGCGTGCGGGTGCTGTGTTACAACTTCATGCCCGTGTTCGACTGGATGCGCACCGATCTCGCGCTGCCGCTGCCCGATGGATCGACCGCGCTCGCGTACGACGATGCGGCGCTCGCCCGCATGGACATCGCGCGGGGGACCGGCGATCTCCCCGGCTGGGCTGCGACCTATGATGCAACCGAGCTACGTGGGCTGCTCGAGGCGTACCGCAAGGTGCACGCGGAGCGGCTGTGGGATCACCTCGCCTACTTCCTCGAGCGCGTCGTCCCCGTCGCCGAGCAAGCGGGCGTGCGGATGGCGATCCACCCCGACGACCCACCGTGGCCCATCTTCGGGCTGCCGCGCATCATCTGCCGCGGCCGGGACTTGGAGCGACTCCTGCAGCTCGTCGACCGTCCCGCCAACGGCGTCACGTTCTGCACGGGCTCGCTCGGCGCCCTCCCCGAGAACGACCTGCCGGCGATGGTGCGGCGCCTCGGCCCGCGCATCCACTTTGCGCACTGCCGCAACGTGCGCGTCACCGGTGAGCGGCAGTTCCACGAGACGCCACATCCCTCGGCGTTGGGCGATGTCAATCTAGCAGCCGTGCTGCGAGCATTGCGCGACACGGGCTTCGCCGGCCCGATGCGCCCCGACCACGGGCGGATGATCTGGGGCGAGCGCGGACGGCCGGGCTACGGATTGTATGACCGCGCGCTGGGCGCGACTTACCTTCAGGGACTGTGGGAAGGACTAACGACAGAAACGGGATGATGGACTCACGGTTCAACTCCTCGTTGGAAACCGAACTCAGCCTATCCCCGCATCTCTCAAATATCCGGCCGCCACTTTCGCATACTGCTCAATCGCGACCTCGGGCTCCTCAATCTCCGGATGCCACCGCTTCTCCCACTCGAAGCTAAAGAACCCACGGTAGCCGATCTTCGCGAGCGCCGCGATCTGCCGTTTCACGGGTACGTCACCGGTGCCGGTGAGGACATAGCGCCGGTCGGTGCCGGCGGCGACGGAGTCCTTGAGATGGGTGTGCCGGATGTAGCGCCCCAGCTGCCGCACGGTGTCCTCGGGCTGCTCTTTGCCCGACACGAAGGTGTGATGCGCGTCCCACAGCAACGCCACGTTGGGTGAGTCGGCTTTCTGGAGGATTTCGAACAGCGCGGGCGAGTCGGTGAAGTCGCCATGCGATTCGATGATCACGGTGACGTCTTTGCCGCGCGCATAATCGCCAAGCTCGTGCAGCGCGCCGCCGATGTGCGCGAGCATCTCGTCGCGTGGCACGCCGGCGACGTACTCGTTGCCGAACACGCGCACGTACGGCGCGCCGAGTGCGTGGGCGAGATCGATGAAGCGGCGCGCCTCGTCGAGCTGCGCGGCATGCTTGACCGGGTCCATGTCGTGCATCTGCGCCGACGCGCCAAGGCAGGACACGCTGAGCTCGTGCGCCGCGAGCTGGCGTCGCGCTTCGGCGATTCGCTCTGGCGCAAGCTCGGGCACCTTCGTGAGATCCATGTTCGTCAGGATGCCGCGTAGCTCGACCGACGCGAATTGCTGCTCGGCCGCAAAATCGAGGATTCGGGGCCAAGGCCAGCTGGGGCAGCCGAGCGTGGAGAAGCCCAGAGGCAGCTTCTTGGCCGCGTGCCAAGGCAGCAGCAGCGCAGCCGCAGTTCCGACAAACTCCCGTCGAGTGGTCATAGCGTCGTTCCTGAAACTAGCTTTTAGTTCACCGTGACGCTCGACCAGTCCCGTCTTGCAGGACCACGGGGACGAAGTCTATTTCCGCAGTATCAAAGTGAGGCCACTATGAAACGCCGTCGCTTCGTGAAAACCGTTTCCAGCGCCGCGCTCGGACTCGTCGCGGCGCGTGCGCCGCTGTTCGGGTCAGGCTCCCCCAGCGAGAAGGTCGTGGTCTGCGTGATGGGCCTGAACGGCCGCGGGACCGTGCTGGCGAAAACGTTCGCCAAGACGCCGCACGCCGAGGTCGCCAGTGTGTGCGACGTGGACGCCAAGGTGCTGGCCAAGGCTGCCGCAACCGTGAACGCGAAAGCCATCGCCGATTTCCGGCGCGCGCTCGACGACAAGTCCATCGACGCGCTCGTCATCGCGACGCCCGACCACTGGCACGCGCCCGCCGCGATCCTCGCGATGGCGGCCGGCAAGCATGTCTACCTCGAGAAGCCGTGCGGCCACAACGCGCGCGAGGGCGAGCTGCTCGTCGATGCGCAGCGCAAGACACGCCGCGTGGTCCAGATGGGAACGCAGCGCCGCAGCTCGCCACGCGCCATCGAAGCCGTGCAGGCAATCCGGGACGGGATCATCGGCCGCCCCTACTTCGCCCGCGCGTGGTATGCGAACCGCCGCGCGACCATCGGGCGGGGCAAAGCTGCGCCGGTACCAACAGACTTGGATTACGAGCTGTGGCAGGGGCCGGCGCCGCGCACGCTGTACCGCGACAACGTGATTCACTACAACTGGCACTGGTTCCGCCGCTGGGGCACGGGCGAGATCTGCAACAACGGCACGCATGAGATCGACGTCGCCCGCTGGGCCCTCGGCGTCGATCATCCGGTGCGCGTCACGTCCGCGGGCGGGCGCTACCACTTCGACGACGACTGGGAGTTTACCGACACGCAGGAAGCGGCGTTCGAGTTCGACGGCGGCCGGTCGATCGCGTGGCAGGGACTGAGCTGCAATCCCTATCCCGTAGAGGGCCGCGGCCGCGGAACGATGGTGCACGGCACGACCGGCTCGATGGTGCTCGATCAGGACGGCTACGTCGTGTACGACATGGACAACAAGATCGTGAAACAGAACGTCGCGCCTCCGCCGTCAGGCACCGATTCGCTCGCGCTGAGCGGCGACGATCAGCTCACGGCATTCCACATCGCGAACTTCGTCGAAGGCGTCCGCACCGGCGCTCCGGTCAGCCAGCCGATCGGGGAAGGCGCGAAGACCGTGCTGCTGTGCCATCTCGGCAACATCGCGCAGTGGACGGGTCGCGCGCTGCGCGTCGATGCCACGACGGGTCGCATCCAGGGCGACGAGGCGGCGATGGCTCACTGGCAGCGGGAGTACGCGCCCGGTTGGGCTCCAACAGTCTGAACCCCGATCGCTTCTTCGACTCCGATCCAGCGATACGGCGCGTCGCGCGCGCGCTGTACGAGGAGACTCGGGGCCTACCCATCGTCTCGCCCCACGGCCACGTGGACGCGCGCATCCTCGCGGAGAACGCGCCGTTCCCCGAGCCGGCGTCGCTCATCATCCAGCCCGACCACTACATCCTGCGCCTGCTGTACGCCAACGGCGTGCCGCTCGAAGCGTTGCTCAAGGGCGAGCCGCGCCGCGTGTGGCAGCTCTTCGCCGAGCATTATTACTTGTTTCGCGGCACGCCGAGCGGGGCATGGCTCGACTATGAGCTGTGCGAGGGATTCGGGATTCGGGACTCGGTTTCCGGGGAAACTGCTACACGGATTTACGACGAGATCGTCGAGAAGCTCAAGAGCCCAGAGTACCGGCCGCGCGCGCTGTTCGAGCGCTTCAACATCGAAGTGCTGGCGACGACGGACGCGGCGACCGACAGCCTCGAGCACCATTGCGCGATCCGCGAGTCCGGCTGGAAAGGCCGAGTGATCCCGACGTTTCGGCCGGACGCGCTGTTCAAGATTTCCTCGCCCGGGTTCGACGGGCTCGGGGCGCGCGATTTCACGAGCTTCATCCGCGCGATCGCGGAGCGCCGTGTGCACTTCAAGCAGCTGGGTGCGACGGCGACCGATCACGCGGTGCTCGAGCCGTACACTGCCGCGCTGTCCGAGGAGGAGGTCGAGCGCCTGTTTCAGCGCGCGCGGCAGGGTCAGGCGACGCCGGACGACGAGCGCCGCTTCACCGCGCACTTACTGATGGAAATGGCGCGTTTGTCGCTGGCCGACGGCCTGGTGATGCAGCTGCATGCCGGCGCGCTGCGCGACCACAACAGCCAGGTCTTCGAGCGCTTCGGCCCTAACATGGGCGCCGACATTCCGGTGGCGACCGAGTTCACGCGCAACCTGCGGGCGCTGCTCAATGCCTACGGCAACGACCCGCGGTTCACGCTCGTGTTGTTCACGCTGGACGAATCGACCTACAGCCGCGAGCTCGCGCCGCTCGCTGGCCACTACCCCGCCGTGCGCCTCGGCCCCCCGTGGTGGTTCCACGATTCGATGGAGGGCATGCGGCGTTTCCGTGAGCAAACCACCGAAACGGCCTCGATCTACAAGACCGCCGGGTTCAACGACGACACGCGCGCGTTCTGCTCGATCCCTGCGCGGCACGATCTGGCGCGACGCATGGATGCGAATTTCTTGGGGGGCCTGGTGGCGCGCCACATGATCGACGAAAGCGACGCGCGGCGCATGGCGCGGGCGCTGGCATATGAGCTGGTGAAGAAGACGTACCGCCTCTAGGGCGGCGGATCTGCTTTGCCGGCGCTCGACAGCAGATCAATCAAGCGCCCACCGCAACGACATCGTCGCCGAGACGTAGCGCCATTGCGCCGTGGTCGCAACCTCGTTCGCGAATGCCGATTGCTCGCCGTCGAACTCGAGCCGGAGATCGCGCCCCACCGCGAGCGGCACGACGATGAGTGAGTACAGGCGCAACGCGCGGCCCCATGGGCCGATGGTCGCGCCTTGCTCGGCGACGCGCTGCACCCCCGCCCCGATGTCGAAGACCAACAGGATCCCCTGTGCAGTTTCGAACTCGAGGTACGATCCCGCCTGGGCGACTTGGACCAGACGTGGCGCGAAGTAGCCGGCGGTCGTCGGGTGAGCGAAGCGAATGGTGTGGAACTGGGCTGACACCTCGACGCTCGGCGTCACAGGAACCGCCACCATCCCGGCGAGCGTCGTCCGATGATTGACCTCAGCGGAGTCGCTGAGGGCCACCGTGCGACCAATCCCCCGCAGCTTGAAGACGCGGGCGACGGGCAGTTCGACCGTGGCGCCGAGCTCCGTTCGCAGCACACGGTTCGCCGCAAGCAACGGGGTCGCGTCCAGGATGTCTCGCCGCGCTCTCAGGTCGACGATCGGCCCCGCCCCGGGAACTCGCCAGCGCGCCCGCAGCTGGCCCGTCGGCAGGATCGTCGCACTCCGTCCAGCGACGGCATCGAGCCGGCTCGCTCCACCGCTCGCTTGGACTTGCCACGCCGCTCCGGGCCGCCACGCCGCGCCCAAGGTGAGGTCTTGGCGGCCGGTGGTCGTCACGCCATCCTCGATCGCCGTCCGGCTCGCGGTCAGGCCGAACCGCATCGGTCCCCAAGACGCGATCTCACCCGTACCGCCCAGCCGGAGTGTGGTGTTGCCGTCCGAGTCGTGAGTACCGCTCGCGAGGGGCGTGATCGCGGCCGCGGCTGCCGCTCGCGCCACGGCGAGTCGCCGGGCAACAGTCGGGTCCGGCGCAATCGCCTGAGCACGCTCGAATGCTAGGGCCGCATCGCGCTCCCGACCCTGTCGCAGCCGTTGGCGCGCCAGCTCGCCCCATGCCTCCGCGTCACTGGGGTTCGCGTCGAGCCAGTGCCGATAGTCAGCGACGGCAGCATCGGTGTGCCCCGCGCGAGCGAGGACCCGCGCCCGACCGATGACGGCGTCGCGCTCGTCGGGCGCGAGCCGGAGAGCATCATCGTACGAGCGCAACGCGTCACCGTAACTGCCAGACCGTGCGAGGGCGTCGCCCAGGGCCATGTAGCCCCATGGATCGGACGGCTCCAGGGCGACGTAGCGGCGGAACAACTGGAGCGCACGGGCCGGGTCACCCCGCTTGCTCAGGTCGGCGAGACGATAGGTCGCGCGCGAGTTCTCAGGATCGACCGCCAGCGCTGCCGCGTACTCACGCTCGGCCGATGTCGCATCTCCTGCCGCAAAGGCAGAGTCCGCTCGGGCGAGACGGCGAGCGAGCGCGCTGGTGTTCTGTGCGGCCACCGTGTGCGTCCCGTCCGCCACCACGGCGAGCACGACGAGTACGGCCACCCTCGTGATCTGTATTTCCGCACCGCGCTCAAGCCTCGGCCCCGTCTCCCGATGGACCCACAGGCGCAGCAGCTCGACGCCA
>Ga0209056_10000751_pt1 | contig 35927 bp, 26 predicted proteins | sample GraSoiAngelo_114_FD_185876 | JGI IMG/M metagenome (GOLD analysis project Ga0209056, IMG submission 185876) | Grasslands soil microbial communities from the Angelo Coastal Reserve, California, USA - 14_0903_13_40cm (SPAdes) (version 2) | ecosystem: Environmental > Terrestrial > Soil > Grasslands... | reverse complement strand
CTCGCGGTGACGGACGTCTCCCGCAAGCTGGTGCAGATCTTTTTCGCGACGAATCAACTCAAGAAGGATCCGGGCGTCCCGAATGCGTCGCCTCCCGTGCGTGTCGAGCGGCTCGGCATCATCGGCTCGGGCTTCATGGGGTCAGGCATCGCGGGCACCGCCGTCGCCCAGGCTGAAGTGGACGTCCGCATGAAGGACGCCGACCTGGGCCGGGTCGCGCAGGGCATTCTCGCGGCGCGCGCGATTCTCGATGACCGGCTGAAGCGACGTCGCATCACGAAGTACGAATACGCGCGGCTCGTGGCGCTGCTATCGGGTGGTGACACGTACACAGGGTTCGGTCGTGCAGAGCTGACGATCGAGGCGGTCTTTGAGGAGCTCGGCGTCAAGCAGCAGGTGCTGCGCGAGGTTGAGCCGGTGCTTCCCCCTACGGGTGTGTTCGCATCCAACACTTCGACGATTCCGATCACGCGCATCGCCGAAGCGGCACGCGCGCCCGAGCGTGTCATCGGGATGCACTTCTTTTCGCCCGTCGCGAAGATGCCGCTGCTCGAGGTCATCCCCGGCGCTCGCACAGAACCGCAAACCGTCAGCACCGCCGTCGCGTTCGGGCGGCGGATGGGTAAGACGGTGATCGTTGCGCAGGACACCCCAGGCTTCTGGGTAAATCGCATCCTCGCGCCCTACGCCAACGAAGTCGGCCATCTCCTTGCCGAGGGCGCGTCGATCGAGGAGATCGACAGCATGGCGGTGCGGTTCGGTTTCCCCGTGGGGCCCGTGACGCTGCTCGACGAAGTTGGGCTCGACGTCGCGATCAAAGTCGCGGGCGTGATGCAGGGGGCATATGGCGACCACATCCTGCCGGCGCCGGGCGCGGGGATTGCCGCGCTCGTGAAGGAAGGCCGGCTGGGACGCAAGTCAGGCCGCGGCTTCTACATCTACAAGGCCGGCAAGAAGCGTGGCGTGGACGAGAGCGTGTACGGCCTGCTCGGAGTCCATCCCAATGGCGGCCCCCGGCCCGCGGAGATTCTGCAACGGCTCGTGCTCGGTATGGTGAATGAGGCGGCACGGGCACTCGGCGAGGGGGTGGTCCGGAGTCCTCGCGACGGTGACATCGGCGCCATCTTCGGGTTCGGGTTTCCGCCGTTCCGCGGCGGGCCGCTGCGCTACGCGGACGACCTGGGCGCCGAGCGCGTCGTGACCGATCTCGAACGGCTCGCCGAGCGGCACGGTGCTCGGTTCGCGCCGAGTGAGGTGCTGCGGGAGCATGCTGGTGCCGGGACCAAGTTCTACGCCTGATGCTGCGCGCCGCATTCCTCTGGCTGAGCGAGCAACCGCGCATCTTCGGGTTTGTCCGGAGGAACCGGCTCGCCCGCAAACTGGCATCGCGGTTTGTCGCCGGCGAAACCATAGACGAAGCGATTCCAACGCTGCGCGACCTGAACGTGAGCAACCTGTCCGCGTCTCTCGACCTTCTGGGCGAGTCGGTGCTGCACGCCGAGGAAGCGCAGCGCGCCTGCCGCACGTATCTCGATCTGCTCGAGCGAATTCACGGCGCCAGAGCCAATGCCAACGTCTCCGTCAAGCTCACGCAGATGGGGCTCGACATCGACGAGAAGCTGTGTCTGGGCAACATGCGCGCAATCATCGGCAAGGCGAAGCAGTACGACTCATTCGTGCGCATCGACATGGAGCAGTCGAGCTACACGGCCCGGACGCTCCGGCTCTTCACCGCCGTGTTCTATCCCGAATTCGGGAATGCCGTCGGCGTCGTGCTGCAGTCCTACTTGCGGCGCACTGCGGCAGACACGGACGCCATGATCGCCTTGGGCGCGCGCGTGCGACTGTGTAAGGGCGCGTATCAGGAGCCGGAGGACGTCGCGTTTCCCAGGAAGAGCGACGTGGACGCCAACTACATCGCCTGTATGGAGCGGCTGCTCCAACGCGGCAACTATCCCGGCATCGCGACGCATGATGTGACGATCATCGATCATGCGAAGGCGTTCGCAAAGAAGCAGGGCATTCCCGCCGAGCGCTTCGAGTTCCAGATGCTGTACGGCGTCAGACGCGACCTGCAGTACAGACTGCGGCGCGAAGGCTACAACATGCGAGTGTACATCCCGTTCGGGACGCATTGGTATCCGTATCTCATGCGACGCCTTGCCGAACGTCCCGCCAACATCGCGTTCGTTACCACCAACATTCTCAAAGAGTGGACGACACGACGTTAGGCGGTTATCAGCAGGTGCACGGACGTCCGCCGGCGTTCGGTGCGGCGGACGGGCAGGCGTATTCGGTCGACACGTTCACCGACGACTCCGGCGAAGCAGGACGTTACGGTGCCGCGCTGCTCTTCGTGCGGTGGGGGGAGGGCGAGCGCCCGGCCGGACATCTGGAAACCGATTACCTCGCGTTCGGCTCGACGCCTGACGAAGCGCTCGCACCGGTCCTGGCTCTGACGCTGGAGCAGGTGAAGGCGCATCTCGATCAGTGTGTCGCGCGGAGCGGCGTGTGAGCGCCACGAGTGGCGTGGTCCTGGCGCGCACAGCCGGCGGCTATCGCGTTCACACCGACGCGGGCGAAATCACCGTCACGCTGCGAGGCAAGCTGAAGCACCAGGACTCCGATCGCGTTGTCCCTGGCGACGTCGTCGTCCTCGAGGGATCCACGATCGCCGAGATCCGGCCGCGCCGTTCCGTGCTCGCGCGTCGGGCGGCGCAGGGCAGCAGCGGAGCGGGTCCGCGGCGCGCACAGCCGGTCGCGGCCAACGTCGATCAGGTGATCGTCGTGACCTCTGCTCGTGATCCCGAGCCGAGTCCTAGAATGATCGACCGTTTCCTGGTGATCGCGGAAGCGAACGGCCTTCCGGCGGCGGTGGTGCTCAACAAGATCGAGCTTGACCGCACGATCGAGGAAACGCTGGCCCGTCGCTTCAAGACCGCTGGCTACCAACTGCTGGGGACGTCCGTGAAGGCAGACGAGGGCCTCGCCGCGCTGCGTGACTTGCTGCGCGGCCGCCACTCGGTTTTCACGGGCGCATCGGGCGCTGGGAAATCGAGCCTCCTCAATGCCCTCGAGCCGGGTCTCAAACTGCGGGTCGGCGCGATCAGCGAGAAATGGCGCACCGGGAAGCACACCACCACCGCTGCGGAGCTCGTGCCGGTCGCGGGCGTCGGTTACGTCGTCGACACTCCCGGTCTGCGAGAAGTCGGGGCGTGGGGCGTCGACCCCAATGCGCTGGGCGGGTGCTTTCCGGAATTCCGGCCGTACCTCGATCAGTGCCGCTTCGACAATTGCCGCCATCTGGCCGAGCCGGGCTGCGCCGTGCGTGGTGCCCCCGCCGGCGCGATCGATCCCGATCGGCTGGTGTCCTACGAGCGGATCTACGAAGAGGTCAGCGAGCCTTCCTGGTCCAGCGGCCGGCGTCGCGGGAGGTGACCTTGGCCATCATGTGCGCGAAGGCGTCATCGAGATCGATGTGCTGGGAATTGGCGATGCAGATCACGACGAAAAGGATGTCGGCCAGCTCCATCGCAATCGAGCCGGCCTCTTCGTCGGGTTTCTTTGGTTTCGGGCCGAATTGGTGATTGACTTCGCGTGCCAGCTCGCCGACTTCTTCGGCGAGGCGCGCCACGTTCGCGAGCGGCGTGAAGTAGCCCTGCTCGAACTGGCCGACCCATTGATCCACCGCTTGCTGCGCTTCGCGAAAGCTCATGTCTGACCTCGTCGCGCCCTTTCAGGGTGAGCGGTACGCTGCCGTTGAGCGCCTCAGCTTCCTGATCGCGCCGCCCTATGATGTCATCGATCCCGCCGAGCGGGCGCGGTACGCGGCGCTCGACGCAGACAATATCGTGCACGTCATGTTGCCGGAAGCGCCGCCCGGCCATCCCGACGACGACCGCTACGGCGTCGCCGCGGAACGGCTGGCTGCCTGGCGTCGCAAGGGGGTACTGCGGCGCGATGCACAACCGGTGTTGTATGTGCTGGCCCAGGAATTCACGTTGCCGACGGGCGAACGGCTCACCCGACACGGCGTGTTCGCTGCTGTCGCCGCGGAAGGCTACGAGCCGCGTCGCATTCGCCCGCACGAACGGACGCACGCCGGGCCGAAGGCCGATCGTCTGGCGCTCATGCGCGCCACCGCGACCAACATCGAATCGATCTTTCTCTTAGCGCCGGATCGCGATCAAGCACTGGCGACTGCCCTTGCCGCGGTCTCGCAGGGAACGCCGGACGCGAGCGCCGAGTTGAACGGCGTCGGCATCCGGCTCTGGATCGTTCGCGACCCGTCCCCCTTCCCCCTTCCCCCCTCCCCGCTTTATATCGCCGATGGGCATCACCGCTACGAAACAGCGAGCGCCTACGCGCTGGAGAATCCGGGGGGGGCCGCCGATCGTGTGCTCGCCTTGATCGTGTCGGCTCAGGATCCGGGGCTTGCGGTACTGCCGACGCATCGCGTGATCTTCGGGACCGGGCGGGAATTGGATCGCATGCTGCCGCGGTGGCGCGAATGGTTCGACGTGCAGCCGCTCGCGGCTGGACGTGACCCGGTGACGACACTCGCGTCACTCGGCCGCGACCGCACCGCGTGTCTCGTGGCGGACCGCGCGCGGGTGCTCGCGCTGCTGCTCAAGCCAGGTGCGTTGCCGGACCGGCTGCCGAGCCCGGCCCAGAGCACCGCCGTCCGCGATCTCGATGTCGCGCGCATCGAGTCGCTGGTTGTGAAAGAGGTCCTCGGCGCGGGAACGACGACGCCGATCGTGCGCTACGTGGCGGACGCCAAGGAAGCGCTCGGGATGGTCCAACACGGCGGCGCCGCGGTTGCGGTGCTGCTGAACCCTACGAAAGTGGAGCAGGTCTTTGCGGTGGCGGATGCGGGGGACGTCATGCCTCCGAAATCCACCTACTTCGTTCCGAAAGTGCCGAGCGGTTTAGTCTTGCGGCCTGTGTAGCGTCGGACCGTCGGACTGTCGGACAGTGGGACTGTAAACAACCTGGGGGGTGTATGTCGCTGCAAGGGAAGCGAATCCTCTTTTTTGCCGCGCCTCTATACGAAGACCTTGAGTTGTGGTATCCGAAGATCCGACTTGAAGAGGAGGCTGCGACGACAGTCGTTGCAGGAATTGGTGAGAAGACGTATCAGGGTAAACGAGGATATCCGGTGACTGTCGACTCCCAGGTTGACCAAATTGAGTCTGCAGACTTTGACGGGCTCGTCATTCCGGGAGGTTTCGCCCCGGATCAGCTTCGTCGGTTTGACAAAGTCCTGCAGCTAACTCGAGAGATATACCAAGCGGGCAAACCTGTCGCGTTCATATGTCACGCTGGTTGGGTACCAATCTCCGCCAAGATTCTGAAGGGAAAACGCGCGACCAGCGTTCGTGCCATCAAAGATGACATGGAAAACGCAGGCGTGCTGTGGGAAGACAGTGCCGTCGTAGTTGATGGCAATCTCATTTCCTCCCGGACACCGGCTGATTTGCCGCAATTCTGTCGCGCCTTGATTCAGGCCCTCGAGCGCGGTCCCCAAGACTGATGACTAAGCGGCGGTGGACCGCTTGGTCGCGTTTCGTGACACACTCTTGTAGAGGCCCCATATCAACTTGCTGGCATGCTCACGCCGTGACTCAATTTCGCTCGCCTGCTGAGGTTCCAAGAGACCGAGATCCTTAGCAAGCAATGTTGCGTATGAGATCTCTGCAAGCGATCCAATCGATATGTCCAGAAACCGCCGAAACTCGCCGTTTCCTCTCTTTGCCACGCCTTCGACGATGTTGGCCGCAACCGAAAATGCCGCGCGCCGAAGCTGCGAGGTCAAGCCGTAGAGCTCGTGTTTGGGGAATCGGTCGGTTGCACGATAGATCGCGAGTGCGAGTTCATGAGCAGCTTGCCACGCTGTGAGTTTCTGGTAGGGCATCATGGGAAGATCATAGGGGCTGTGGCTCGTAGAGTAGACATCAAAGCGATTCAGCCGACATCCAAAACCCGCAGTACAGTCAGACGGTCCGACTGTCCGACCGTCCGACGCCCCTATAGTTTTTGCGCATGAGCCCACGTGCGCGCCAGCAGATTCTCGATAACCTCGATTCAGTCTATCGAGAAGCCTACGACCGAGCCAAGACGGCTAAAGACGAGCGCCGCATGGCCGATCTCGATGCCGCCTATCAGCGCGAACAATTGCTGCTCGAAGTGCTGCTCGATATTCGCGACGCGGTGAGCGGTCCGGCAAAGCCGAAACAGCAATCTGACGCCGGCAGCAGTCCGCTGGCCGCTCTCGACACCATCCGCCGTATCACTCGGCTCCGCTAGGAGGTCGTCGTGCGCTGTGTGCCTTGCGCCTGTCTGGTCACGCTCGTGCTGCTCGGAGGATGCGGGCGCAAGGCTGACATCGTGATCCAGGGCGGCCCGGTCTGGACCGGGCTGTCGACGGGCCGCGGGCAGCCGGGTGCTGTCGCGATCGCGGACGGGAAGATCCTCGCGGTCGGTGACTCCGCGGCAATCGCGCGCTACGTGGGTTCCCAGACCGAAGTGCTGCGCGCGGCCGGCGGCCTCGTCACGCCGGGATTCGCCGACGGCCACACGCACTTCATCGACGGTGGCTTCCAGCTGGCGTCGGTGAACTTGCGAGACGCCGCGACGCCTCAGGAATTCGTGCGCCGGGTCAAGGAGTACGCCGCGCACCTGAAACCGGGGGAATGGGTCCTGGGCGGCGATTGGGATCACACGCTGTGGCGCGGCGCTCCGTTACCGCACCACGACTGGATTGATTCGGTCACGCCAAACAATCCTGTCTTTGTGTCCCGCCTCGACGGGCACATGGCGTTGGCGAACGCCGCCGCGATGCGCGCCGCGAAGATCACGAGTGCCACGCGCGATCCGGTCGGCGGCGAAATCCCGCGCGACGCCCGTGGTGAACCGATCGGCATTTTCAAGGACAACGCCGAGGATCTCATCGACGCGGCCATTCCGGCTCCATCCACCGAGCAGCAGGACTCCGCGCTGGCGCGCGCGCTGGCGCATGCCGCATCGCTCGGCGTGACGGCGACGGGCAACATGTCGGCCTCGTGGGCGAATCTTGCCGCGTACAAGCGCATGGAGCGCGCCGGTCGCATGACGCTGCGTATCTCGCTCTATCTGCCGATCGACGACTGGCGTACCGTGGCGGACAGCGTACGGCGCAATGGGGCCGGCGATGACTGGGTCCGGATCGGTGGCGTCAAAGGGTACATGGACGGCTCGGCGGGCTCGCGGACGGCGTTTTTCTTCGAGCCGTTTTCGGACTCAGCGGGATACCGCGGATTGATGCGTCAACCGGAATCCGACATGCGCGCCTGGGTTGGCGCTGCCGACTCAGCGGGGCTGCAGATCGCCGTGCACGCGATCGGCGATCGCGCCAACGCGATGATTCTCGCGATTTACGATAGCGTCGCACGCGCGCATGGCGCCCGCGACCGCCGCTTCCGGGTCGAACACGCGCAGCACCTGCGGCCGGAAGATATTCCGCGCTTTGGAGCGCAGCGCGTGGTCGCCTCGATGCAACCCTATCATGCGATCGATGACGGTCGCTGGGTGGAAAAACGAATCGGACCGGTGCGCATCAAGACGACGTATGCCTTCCGGACTTTGCTCGACACCGAGGCCCCGCTGGCCTTCGGTTCGGACTGGACGGTTGCGCCGCTCGATCCGATGCTCGGCGTGTACGCAGCCGTGACCCGGCGGACGTTGGACGACCGCAATCCGGGCGGCTGGGTGCCTGAGCAGAAGATCACGGTTGGCGAGGCGCTGCGCGCCTACACCTCCGGCAATGCCTGGGCCACCTTCAATGAGCAAAAATGGGGAACGCTGGCGCCGGGCAGATTCGCGGATGTTGTCGTGCTGGATCGCGATCCGTTTGCCGTAGCACCCGAGTCACTTGGAACAATCAAGCCACGCTACACGATCGTCGGGGGAAGAGTGGTTTACCGAAAACAGCCCTAGCCTGAGTATTTAAAGCCGGCTTCACCGAGCGTGAGCGGTTCTCCTTCATGCTCGATGCCCGCGCCGACCACTTCGCCGAGTACGAGCGTGTGATCGCCGGCCGGGAGCGTTGCGACGACCCGGCATTCAACCCATCCCAAGCCGTCCACCAGGACCGGAACGCCGGATACCGGCGCCGGTTTCGTCTTGATTCCCTTGAGTTTCTGCGGCGCCTGATCGGAGCTGCGCCCCAATTTGCCTGCGAGATCGCGCTGACCTGTCAGCAAAAGGTTGATCGCGAAGTGGTGCGAGTCGCGGATCATGCCGATCGTCTTGGAGGTATTCTCGATGGCGACCACGACCATCGGCGGATCGAACGCCGCTTGCGTGATCCAGTTGGCCGTCATGCCATGGTCTTCGCCGTCGTGCGCAACGGTGACGACGTACAGACCATAGGGGAAGTGGCGCAAAATCGCTTTCTTGACGGCTTCGTCCATGACTGAAGTGAGAATCTAGGCTATTTTTGAACCCTATGGCGTCTCGTTCCCGCGCGGCCCCCCCCGCCGCCCCCCGACCCGCAAAAGCTGCCGCGGCGCTGTCCAAGGCCGATCTGCTCGATATGTACCGGCTGATCCTGCTGTCGCGCCGCATCGACGACAAGGAGATCCAGCTCAAGCGGCAAAACAAGATCTTCTTCCAGATTTCGGGCGCGGGCCACGAGGGTGTCCTCGTTGCGGCGGGCAAAGTTTTGCGGTCCGCGTACGACTGGTTCTATCCCTATTACCGCGACCGGGCCCTCTGCCTGACGCTCGGCATGACACCGACGGAGATGCTGCTCGCCGCGGTGGGCGCCGCCGACGATCCGAACTCCGGTGGCCGGCAGATGCCGTCTCACTGGGGTCACAAGCAGCTGAACATCGTCAGCCAATCGAGCCCTACGGGAACGCAGTTCCTGCAAGCCGTGGGTTGTGCCGAAGCCTGGCTACGCTATAGCCGGATCGACGACCTGAAAGACAAGCCCATTCACAGCGACGAGGTCGTCTACTGCTCCGCCGGCGACGGCACCACGAGTGAAGGCGAATGGTGGGAGGCGCTGAACAGCGCCAGCAACCTCAAGCTGCCGGTGCTGTTTTTGATCGAGGACAACAAGTATGCGATCTCGGTGCCCATCGAGGTGCAGACGGCCGGCGGGTCGGTGTCGAAGCTCGTCGCGAACTTCCCCAATCTGTTGATCGAGGAAGTTGACGGCTGCGATCCGATCGCGTCCTATGCCGCGCTGACCCGTGCCGCGGAATGGTGTCGCCAGCGCAAGGGCCCAGCGCTCGTCCACGCCCACGTGATCCGGCCCTATTCGCACTCCCTGTCCGACGACGAGATCCTCTACAAGCCGCCACGCGAGCGTGAAGAAGAGGCAAAGCGCGACGCGGTAACGGCGTTCCCGAAGCGGCTGCTCGACGAGGGCGTTGCCACCGAGTCGGAGATCGAGGCGATCAAGGCGCAGGTCGAAGAAGAAATTCAGGTTGCCGCCGACATGGCGCTCGTTTCTCCGCAGCCCAAGCCTGAGACTGCCCTGCTCTGGGTTTACTCGCCCGACGTCGATCCGACGTCCGAGCAGTTCGACACCGAGGACGACCCGCATTTCACGGGCGAGCCGACCACCATGGTCGATCTGCTCAATGCCTGCATGAAAGACGAGATGACGCGCGACCCGCGCATCCTCGTGTTTGGCGAAGACGTCGCGGACGTCAGCCGCGAGCAATATCTCAAGGAAGTGAAGGGCAAGGGCGGCGTCTTCAAAGTCACGTGGGGCCTGCAGCGCCAGTTCGGCAGCGACCGCGTCTACAACTCACCGCTGGCCGAAGCAAACATCGTTGGTCGGGCCGTCGGCCTCGCGACCCGCGGTCTCAAGCCGGTCGTCGAAATCCAGTTCTTCGACTACATCTGGCCGGCCTATCACCAGCTCCGCAACGAGCTCGCGACTATACGCTGGCGCTCCAGCAATGCGTTCACCGCGCCAGTCGTGGTGCGCGTGACGTACGGTGGCTACCTCAAGGGCGGATCCGTCTACCACTCACAAACCGGCGCGGTGATCTTCACGTCGGTGCCGGGGCTGCGGGTCATCTGCCCGTCAACGGCACTGGATGCCAACGGGCTGCTGCGTACCGCCATCCGCAGCGACGACCCCGTCATCTTCCTCGAACACAAGCACCTCTACCGCCAGACCTACAACAAAGCCCCGAATCCCGGCCCGAACTTCATGATTCCCTTCGGAAAAGCGAAGGTCGTGCGGGACGGGACGGCGCTGACAGTCGTGGCCTATGGCGCCGTGGTGCAGCGCGCGCTCGTCGCCGCCAAGGAGCTCGAGGAGAAGGACGGCGTCAGCGTGGAGGTGGTCGATCTGCGGTCGCTGTCGCCGGTGGACTGGGACACGATCGAGGCATCGATTCGGAAGACGAACAAGGTGATCGTCGCGTACGAGGATGCGTTCTCGTGGGGGTACGGCGCCGAGATCGCGGCTGGTATCGCCGATCGCTGCTTCCCGTGGCTCGACGCGCCGGTCAAGCGCGTCGCGTCCACCGATACGTTCGTCGGGTACGCGCCCAACCTCGAGGATTACATCCTGCCACAGGTGGAGGACCTCGCGCAGGCGATGCGCGAGCTGCATGCGTTCTAAGCCGGTCCTGACATACAGCTTCCTCTTCTTTCTGTCGGGCGCGACCGGCCTGATTTACGAGCTGCTCTGGGTCCGCGTCCTCTATCAATCGTTCGGCTCCACCATTCAGTCCGTCACGACCGTCGTCGCCGCCTACATGGGCGGCCTCGGCCTCGGCGCCTGGCTGTTGGGCCGGCGCGCGGACCGCTCACCGCGCCCGGCGGTGCTGTACGGCTGGCTCGAGATCGCGATCGGCGTCTTCGGCATCCTCTCGCCGCTGGTTCTCGGTCTCGCGCATGCGATTTACATCGGCACCGCCGGCGCGCTCGCGCTCGGTGGAGGAGCCAGCGTGGCGCTGCGCTTTGGGCTGGCGGCGCTGGTCCTGCTGATTCCGACCACGCTCATGGGTGGGACACTGCCCGTCCTGACGCGTGCCCTCATGGGCGAAGATCGGGGACTCCTCAAGCCGTCCTTAGGCCGCCTGTACGGCTTGAACACGCTCGGCGCCATGACTGGTACCACGCTTGCCGGGTTTTTCCTGATCGAGTTCGTCGGCGTTCGAGCCTCACTGTGGGCGACCGCGGCGATCAACCTGGCCATCGGCGCGGCAGCGATCCGACTCGGGCGTCAGCAAGACGCGTTGGAAGTCGGACACACGCCCGCCGAGGAGAACCTCCACCAACCTCCACCAACCTCCACCGCCCTCCACAACCTCGCTTTAGCGCTTCTTGCCCTCACCGCCTTTGCGTCATTGCTCAACGAGATCGCCTGGACGCGCGTGCTGATCATGATCGTCGGCGGGTCGACGTATGCCTTTACGCTGATCTTGCTGGTGTTTTTGCTCGGCATCGGCCTCGGCAGCATCATCGTCGCCCGGCGCAGTGCGCCGCGCGCCGAGACCGCGGCGAGTGCGGCGCTCGCGCAGGGCGTCACCGGCGTCGGCGCCGCCCTGCTGTTTGTGTTTTTCGGACTTCTCCCGTCCTACATCATTGCGGTATTCCAGCTTCCAGACCTGACCGCTGCATCGCGGCTCCTGCTGATGGGCGTGGCGGTCGGCGGGGTTGTCTTGATTCCGGCGATCGGGATGGGGATGACATTCCCGCTGCTCACTGACCTGACCGCCCGCAGTCGCGAAGCCCGGGGGGCGGACATCGGCACCGCGTACGCCCTCAACACCATCGGCAGCATCCTCGGCGCCGTGCTCACGGGGTTTGTGCTCGTCGTCGTGCTGGGAACGCAGGCAACGCTGCGCCTGGGGCTTGTCGTCAACGGCCTCGCCGCGCTGGCACTCGCCGGACTCGCCGCGCGCGGCGTCGCGGAGGGCTCGGCCGAAGACCGCCGGCTACGTGTGCGGGTCTTGTCGGCCGCTGGTCTGGGAACCCTGGCGTTGGTGGCGGCTGCGGCGGCGCCCGGTTGGAGCACCCGGCTCATCGACCTGGGTCCGACGATCTACGCGCGTCAGCGCATGGATGGACCGGCCCGCGAGCGCTTTTTGACTCATCGCGGAGTGCGTCAGCTCGCGTTCCGTGAGGGCGCCAACGCGACCGTAAGCGTGTGGGAAGGCGAGTCCGGCCGGTCGCTGCGCGTGAACGGCAAAGTCGACGGATCCGATCGCGGCGACATGGATACGCAAGTCATGCTTGGCCTCGGTCCGGCGGTCGCCCGGGTCGGCGCAGCGTCGGCGCTCGTAATCGGATACGGCACGGGTGTAACGGCCCACGTGCTGGCTGAAGTGCCGAGCGTGCGGCGCCTGAAAGTCGTCGAGATCGAGCCGTCCGTCGTGCAGATGGACAGCTTCTTCCTCGATGTGAACGGGTCGGTGCTTTCCCGGCCCGATGTCCGCGTCGTCATCGACGACGCGCGCAGCGCCTTCCAACTCGACCGCGAACGATACGACGTTATCGTTTCGGAGCCGTCGAATCCCTGGGTCGCGGGTGTTGCGACGCTCTACACGCCGGAGTTCTTCCGCATTGCCAGGGCAAGACTCTCGGATGACGGCGTCTTCAGTCAATGGATTCAGCTCTACCAACTGCCGCTCCCGATTGTCGCCGGCATCGTGCGAAATTTGCGCGAGGTGTTTCCGCACGTGCATGTGTGGTTCGGAGGGACAGCCGATCTCGTCGTCCTCGCATCGCCGCGCCCGATCACGTACGACCGGCAGTGGCTTGCGCAGCTGCTCGGTCCAGGCGGTCAACTCTACACGCTTGGCAGGGAGTGGCTCAGCCTCGAATCGCAGGATCAATACTTTGGCCGGATGTTGCTCGGTGACTCGGGCGTAACGCGACTCCTCGGGCGGGCAACGTTCAACCACACCGACGACCAGCCCCGCCTCGAGTTCGTTGCGGCACGGCGGTTTCTCGACCCCGGGGCGGCTGCCTACGCCGTCTTTGATTCGCTCGCGCAGATCGGAAAAGGCGATGCCGGCACAGCGCCGTTCGCGCTGTTACGCATACTGGCCACGCGCCGGAGCGATGCCGGCGTGCTTCCCTATCTCGATGCGGCGCACCGCGCGCAGCCGGACGTATTCCCGTGGAGCGTCCGCGCTGCTGGGATTCGATTGGCCTTGGGCGACACGGCGCAAGCCGATTCCTTGCTCAAGGCGGTGATTGCGCGCAACGGAAACGCCCCCCCCCTCCCCGACGCGCTCCAGATGCGCGCCCTGCTCGCGGCGGCAAGGAGCCAGCCGCTGGCCGGCACGGCGCTGCGGGAAGCGCTCGCCGCCGGCGCCGACACGGCACAGGTGCGTGCCGCGCTGGCGTTGCTGGCCGTCCGGGGATCCCGTTGGGACGAGGCGGCGTCCCAAGCACGAGGGGCGCTGAGCGCGGCGCAAGGCACGTTTCGCCATCCGTTCCCCGGCGAATTCCTCACCCAGGCCCTCGATCAGATCGCGCTCGATGCCCCGCCCGGCCTGGCGGACAGCGTGCTTCGCTACGCGGCCGGTCGGCGCCCGGGGTCCGCGCGCTATCGGGAGCTGGCGGCGGTCGCGGCGCTACGGGCCGGCCGCTGCGAAGACGCGGCCGCGAGTTTTGTGGAGTTGCTGGATTTCGCGGTGCAGCGGGACAACGGTCCGGCGCTCGTGCGGGAGTGCTGGGGCAGCCAGGATTCTACGGGGAGGACCGGGGCCGCGAACCCCTCGGGGGGGGCGCGGCGGGTGCAGGAGAAGCACTAAGTATATCGCGGATTTCGCCCGCGGCGGCGATCACGTGATCCACATCCCGGGAGAGCGCCCGCGCCTGCTGGGTGGCGTTCGTCAAATCGCTCAACACCGCGGCCACGCCGGCCGACCGGAGCCGCAGCAGATCAAACCGCACGTTCTGCATCGCCAGGACGCACGACTCGATTTGCTCTTCGACGCGTCTGCGGCGCGTCAGGAGATCGCTCAGCGCCTGGCGTTGGCGCTCGAGCAAGCTGAGCTGACGTTCCCGCTCCGTTCCTTCTTCATGATGCTTCACCGCCTCGATGCGCGCTTCGATCCGAGCCAGCGCGCCGTCATCGACGTCGGCGCTCATGCCGTGCAGCATGCGCGCGAGCTCTTCGGATCGCTTCAGGAGCGCGTCGACGGTGACAACGACGTCCGGGAGCAGCTTTCGCTCTGACGAGGGGACACGCTCCATGATCTTGAGAATCGCTTCCCGGTCGTTGCGCGCCATCCGCACCGTATCGACATGACGGCCGAACTCGTCCGCTTTGGGCGCCGGCAGAACGCGGCGCGGACCGAGCAGCGCTTCCTGCGCGTCCGGCGCCGCGGGCCGATGGAGGACGTCGCGCCACGAATATCCGTTCTGCCACAGCTTCATGTACTGCGGGAGCAAGCCGAAGGCGCCCCAGGGGACAGTCACGAAGAGCGACCAGCCAAGACCGCCGCCGGTGATCAGGTCGATGAACGTCAAGCCGCCACACACCGACGCCCACGAGACGAATCCGTCGCGGAACCTTGCGACCATTTTGGGTTCACCACTCGGCGTGAGTTCTCCCTTCGGATCCTTTTTTGGTGTTGGCCTCGTTGCGCGGCGCCGCTCCGGCCGCCCACCTCCCGACGTCCGCGCGGGTGGTTCCCCGAAGCGGGTTTGCGGACGCGCCAGCGGGCTGATGCTCGGACGCCGCGACGGGCGGTACGGCGGTGCACTCCGCGATTCCAGCGCGCGCCGCAACGCGTCAGCGGTCGGCCACCTGGCTTCGGGCTCTTTCTCGAGCGAGCGCATGACGCACGACGCCAGATCGTCGGGGCAGGTCGGTGTCTTGTCCTGAAGGTTGGGTGCCTGTTCGGTGATTTGTTTGAGTAACAATCCCGGAACGGTGGGTGCCGAGAACGGCAGTTCTCCGGCAAGCATCTGGTAGCCCACGACGCCCAGGCTATAGATGTCGGAACGACCGTCGATCTCCCGATCGCCGGCCGCCTGCTCCGGGCTCATGTAGTGGGGCGTGCCAATCGCGACTCCGGTCGCGGTCAGCGTCCCGGGGCCGGTCGTCGACGTGAGCGCCTTGGCGATGCCGAAGTCCGTGAGGACGGTCCGGCCGCGGCTCCCCTCGAGCAGGATGTTGTCGGGTTTGACGTCGCGATGGATGATGCCGAGGGCGTGCCCTGCGCCGAGGGCGTCCGCCGTTTCCATCATAATCCGCCGGGCTTCCTCGGGAGGCAGTCGCTCGCGGCGTTTGAGGCGCGCCGCGAGCGATTCACCATCCACATAGGCCATCACGAAGTACACGAGGCCGTCGGGCCCTTCGCCGACGGAATGAATCGGGACGATGTGCGGGTGGGACAGACGCGCGGCCGTTTCCGCTTCCCGCAAGAAGCGAATGCGGATCTCCTCACGGAACGCGAGCTCGGGCGGGAGCACCTTGACCGCCACCGCCCGCTTGAGCCGCTCATCGCGGGCATGATAGACGACGCCCATGCCGCCGCGGCCGATCTCCCCGTCGAGCGTGAAGGAAGAGCCAAGGGCCTGACTCAGCCGCTGCGCCAACAGATCGCTCATGCCGTTTTGCAATCCATTCGTGGACTAAGATTTAGCCGCATCCCTGCGGCCTTGCAACACAGTCTGAACGCGTCGTGTTGGCAGTCACGCGCCGCTTTGGCGGCGCTACGAGGAACGGACCTGCCGCTGGCGGCGTTTTTCCCTGGCATGGACGGTGCGTTCCGCTTGTCAGAACGTCGTCCACGAAACTTACCATTGGAGATCCCATGTCAGACCGGATGACTTTGCCCGTCCTGCCGCTGCGCGATGCCGTGCTGTTCCCCGGCGTTGCGACGCCGATTGGCGCGGGCCGTCCCGCGACATTGCGCGCCATAGAAGCCGCTTTGAAGCAAGCCGACCGCAAGGTCTTCGCCGTCGCTCAAAAAGAAAACATCGATCAGGTCACCCCCGGCGTGCTCTACACCACCGGCACGATCGCGCGAATCAGTCAGGTGCAGCGCAATCTGGGTGGCGTGCAGCTGGTCCTCCACGGGGAAACCCGCGGGACCGCGGTCCATTACACCGAGACCAACGGTTATCTCGAAGCGACCGTCCGTGAAGCGCCGGATTTGCCCCCTCTCAATGAGAAGGATGCGGCGTTCGTAGCGTTGCATCGCGAGGTCCGCGAGCGCGCCGCCGAGCTGGGGCAGAAATCGGGACTTCCCACGGAAGTCGTCCAGCAGGTCCTGCAGGGCGTCAGTGACCCCGGCGCCCTCGCCGATCTCGTCGCCGGCCATCTCGACATCCAATCGCTCGAGCGCCAGCAGCTGCTGGAATCGCTCGCGGTGGAAGACCGGCTGCGTCGCGTGCTGGTTCACGTGCAGCGCCAGATCGCCGTCGTCGATGCGCAGGAGGACATCAAATCGCAGGTCCAGGAAGAGCTCGGTGAACGCCAGCGGGAGATGCTGCTTCGCGAGCAGATGAAGGCGATTCGCAAGGAGCTGGGCGAGGAGGGAGAGGAGGCGGAAGCCGACGACCTCAAGAAACGCCTCGATGCGCTCGAGCTGCCGGAGGCGGCTCGCAAAGAGGTCGATCGCGAGCTGGCGCGGCTGGAGCGCGCCGGTCGGGAATCGATGGAAGCGCAAGTCATCCGCACCTACCTCGAGACCGTCGCCGAGCTGCCGTGGAACAAGCGCACGGAAGAGTCGCTCGATCTGAAGCGGGCGGCGGAGATCCTCGAGGAGGACCACTACGGGCTTCAGGACGTGAAGGATCAGGTACTCGAGTTCCTCGCGGTCCGCCAGCTGCGGCAGCAGCAGCCCAAAGCGGAAGCCCCGGGGAATGAGGACGATCGCGCCTCGCGCGCGCCGACACTGTTGTTCGTCGGACCGCCGGGCGTCGGGAAGACGTCGATCGCGAAGTCCATCGCGCGGGCGATGGGCCGGCCGTATGTCCGGATTTCGCTGGGCGGTGCCCGGGACGAGGCCGACATCCGTGGCCACCGGCGCACCTACGTCGGCGCGATGCCCGGCCGCATCATCCAGGGAATGAAGCAGGCGGGCGCCAAGAACCCGATCTTCCTGCTCGACGAAGTCGACAAGCTGGGGATTTCCTTCCAGGGAGATCCGGCCGCGGCGCTGCTCGAAGTGTTGGATCCGGCACAGAACGACTCGTTCACGGACCATTATCTGGGCGTGCCGTTCGACCTCTCAGAGGTGCTGTTCATCGCGACCGCGAACTTCCTGCAGAGCATCCCCGGTCCGCTGCTCGATCGGCTCGAGACGGTCAACTTCGCCGGCTACACGGAGCGCGAGAAGCTCGAGATCGCCAAGCGCTATCTCGTTCCCCGGCAGCTCACGGAAAATGGTCTGCGTGCTGGTCAGTTGACGTTCACCGACGGCGCGCTGAGCGAGATCATCACCAGTTACACGCGCGAAGCAGGTGTCCGCCAGCTCGAGCGCGAAATCGGCAAGCTCGGCCGCAAGGTCGCTCGGAAGATCGCAGACGGCGCGGCGGAGAAGGTGACGGTCGGACCGAAGCACATCCCCGACCTCATCGGGCGGCCCAAGGTGCATCCTGAGCGCATGGCCGGCGAGGATCAGGTCGGGGTGGCTACCGGCATGTATTACACCCCCGTGGGCGGCGACATCATGTTCGTCGAAGCGAGCGTCATGCGCGGCAAGGGCGAGTTGCTGCTCACCGGGCAGCTTGGTGACGTCATGAAGGAGTCGGCACGCGCCGCCCTGACCTACGCGAAGTCGCATGCCGAATCGCTCGGCATTCCCGCGGAGGCGTTCGTCGATACGGACATTCACGTGCACGTACCGGCGGGCGCGATTCCAAAGGACGGGCCCTCCGCAGGCGTGACGATGGCGACCGCGCTCGTTTCGGCGCTGTCGGGCCGGCCGGCCCGCCACGATATCGCCATGACGGGAGAGGTCACGCTGCGTGGGCGGGTACTCCCGATCGGCGGGGTCAAGGAAAAAGTGCTGGGCGCCGTCCGGGCGGGGATCAGTTCGGTGATTCTGCCGAAGGAGAACGAGCGCGATCTCGACGATCTGCCGGAAGAAGTTCGCAAGACGCTCGAGGTGCATCTGGTGGAGCAGCTCGGCGACGTGCTGAGTCTGGCCCTGCGCGGCGCCCGCTTCGAGTCGGGCCACCTGATCTTCGAGACGGAAGCGCCGGTGCTAGCTCGCGCTCACGCCGGCAACCACTAGGTCGACCGCCGCTTCGCGCCAACGCTCGCGGAGCGACGTCTCGTCGGCGCCGAGTGGGCGGGCGCTGGCGGCGACAACGGCTTCCATGCTGAGGTAGCCGACCATCAGGATCAACGCCTGGGCAGCGGCGAGGTGCGGGTCGAGATCGTCCCGCACCTGGCCCAGGCCCTGGCCCTCCGCAAGCAACACGACCAGCCGATTGATCGCGGGCGCAAACGCGCCTTCCGAGCGCGTTCCCTGCCCGAGCAGCGCCACGATTTGCGGATGTCGCGCGAGGAATTCGAACTGCGCGCCGAGCGTGAGCCGGAGCCGCTCGAGCGGCCCACCGGACGGGTTCGCCAATTCCGCCAACGCCGTTTCCAACTCGCCGGCGGATTGCGCGAGCACGGCTTGAAAGAGGCCGCGTTTGGAGTGGTAGTAGTAGAACAACAGCTGCTTGTTGACACCGGCCCGCCGCGCGATCTGCTCGACTCGCGCGCCCGCGAAGCCACGCCTGGCAAACTCTTCGCGGGCGGCAGCGACAATGCGTAATGCCCTGTCATTACTTAGCTTAGGCGGCATGGACCGATTCCGTCAACCGTTTGGTTGACGAAATCTAAGGCCCTTCGTCTGGCGCCGCCACTGCGACGTTCTCTGGAATGCGGGACAGACCTTCCTTCAGAAAACCCAACAGTTGACGATTTACCTGCTCGGGCGATTCGTCGGCTGCGTCGTGTCCGGTGTGCGCGACGACCACGAATTCGCTGCGCGGCAGCTCACGGGCGAACCTGGTACCGTCACGGAGCGGAATCCACCGGTCCGCATCGCCCCACAGAATCAGCGTGGGCGCCAGCACCCCGCCCAGACGTCCGCCGCCGAGACTGTCGAACCTGAACTCTCGCAGGACACCTCGCAAGGCGCGTCCATAGGCCGGATCGGGAACGGGCGCGTAGTACTGATCGACCTCGGCTTCGGTGACTTTGCTGGGATCGGCAAATGTCGAGCGCAGGATCCGACCCGTAATCCAACGCGCCCGAAACCTGGTGACCACGGCGCCCACCTGCGGCCAACGCGCCAGCTTGAGAACGCCGGGCCAGCGCACGCCGTAGCCCGCGGCATCGATCAACACGAGGCCGCGGACGCGATCCGGATATGTCAGCGCAACTTCCGCGGCGATCGCGCCGCCCATCGAATGCCCGACCAGTACGGCACTCGCAATGCCGAGCGAGTCGAGCAACGACACCACGAGGTGCGCGTACGCCGCGTTGGTATACCCGTGTGCCGGCTTGTCGGAGAATCCAAAGCCGCGATTGTCGAACGCAACGACGCGATACCCGGCGGTAACGGTCGGCGGCAGCTGGTATCGCCAGCCGTATATCGAAGCGCCGAACCCGTGAATGAAGACGACCGGCGTTCCGTTGCCGCTGTCGATCAGCCGTAACCGCGTTCCATCGACCGTGCGGTACTGAGCGCGAAATGCGGTGCCGGCCGGATAGCGTTGCGCTTCTGGAATCGGCGCCGCCCGGCACGCAGACACGAGCAGCGCGACACATACGAGGGTGCGGTGGGCTGTCACGACATCGTCTGCAGCGCGCGCCGGGCGAGGAGCACGATCAGCGGGTGCGACGTCCACAGGCCGGCGATGGTCTCCCCCTCGCCCGAGGTCATCACCAGCTGCGTAGCATCGATCAAGAGTGCCGTCACATTGGGAGCGTCGTCGGATGCGGGCTCGAGCCAGGACGGAGCATCTGCGGGCATGCCACCCCGGGTGCGCACTTTCATCGTCGCGCGCTCCCCGGCGCGTCGCCACGCAGGCAGCGTCGGCCGCCACAATTCGAGCGCCATCACGCCTTCTACACTCCGCTCCGCCCGAGCGACCAGCTGCATCACGAGATTTGCCACCGCACGGCTGCCCGCCACTTCTCTGGTCACCGGATCGCCCGGGCGCGAGATGTCGCGCAACTCTCGTCCCAGCCGGTCCAATGCCTCTCCCTGGAGCGTCGCCAGCTGGGCCAGCAACGCTTGGGGATCGGTAGGCCGATAACGCGCCGGACGATTAGGGGGCGGTGTGCGGGTCGCGGCGCCGCGTGAGACCAAGCCTTCCAGGGCGCCATAGGCGTTGGCGCGCGCGAGTCTGGCGCCACGGGCCACCGCGTAGCCGGTGGACGGGCCGAGCCGCAACAGCGTCGCATAGACCAGCGACTCAGTGGGCGTGAAGCCAAAAGGCGTTAAATCGAGTGGCACTGTAGTAGCAGATACTACTACTTTAGGCTGCGCGTTGCCATGCTAGACGACGTTTAGTGGCAGTCCTATTAGCCGCGCGATGAGCGCCAGGCGGAAGGTGACGTCGGTCTGGCGCTGGGCAGGGCTTTTCCCCGGCCCCTCGAGCGGGAAGTAGTGCGATACCACTGAGTTAGTCGACTTCGGCGTGACCCGCAGGCCCGCAGGACTCCAGATCCCCTGGTCATCGCACTCGCTGTACAGCCGCGCGAGCACCTTCGCGGCACTTGGTACCTGGCGCACGATTCCCAGACGGGCGAGCAGCTCCAGCCAGTACACGGCAAACGGGACGTCCGTGATTCGACCCTGGGCGTCCGCGTGCAACGGATCACCGAGGATTTCGAACAACGGCCGGAAGATCTTCTTGCCGGCAAGAATGACGAATGACCGTCGTGGCGTGGGAACCGAAAAATAGGCTGCCAGACGTTCGAGGAATCCGGCGCGCTCGCGCTGCACCGCCGGCATGAACGCGAGCATCTCCATCGAGAACACCGTCGGCGGATAGGCGAGGGGATCGAGCACCGTCTTCCCCTGCGCCTTCTTGAACGGCTTCTGCGCCACCTCGCTGCGCAGATACATCGAGATATCGCTCGCGATGCGATGGGCTGCACCGCGCAGACGCGGATCATCCTGATGCGCTCCGCGCGCCAGCGCCGCGGCGGCGGCTTGCGCGCCCATGTTCCTCGCCCAGAGCCCCACGCCGGGATCGCCTTTCGCGACCCGCTGGAACTCGACCAGCAACGCGGGATCGTCGTCTCTCGACAGCAACCGGAAGAGAAAGCGATCGGCGAACCGAAATGCCCGCGCATCGGGCGGCCAACCCAACTCGAGCAGACGGCGATATTGGAAGATCGTTCCGAGTTCCTTCCATCCCATCGCCTTCGACGGGGCGGGCGCCAGGAGGTTCCCCCCCCACAGCCCCGTGTCCTTCTGTTTCCGAACGATGGCGACCGCTTCCTTGTAATGGAGAAGCTCGTCGCGCAGCGTGGTTACACGCTCGACGTCGCGCGCCGGATCGGGCACGACTTCAGTGAGCGTCCGATACTGGATGGGGAGACTGGCGGCCTCATACAACCACGACAGAGGTACCGTATGTGTGGAGGGAATCTCCAACCGCCGCTCCGTTGGTAGGAGGTCGTACCAGCTGGTGCTGACGGCTCAAAAACGGGCGCAAACTTATCCGCCGCCCGGCGAATAGGCAATCGCGGGAGATTAACCCTTTGTGCTCCAAGATGTTCCGAAAATCACCTCAGCGTGCAAACTGCTGCACCACCTATGGCTGCGGCCGCTGGAACTCCGAGGACGGCAGCCAACGCGGCATCGCCGGATCGTTGGCGATCGCTCGCGCTGCTCGTACCATGATACGCACCTGTTGAGCCATGCCATCAAACCGAAACGTCGGCTGGTACTCATCACTCGGCTGGTGGTAGCGATCCTGGTTGTAGACGTCCTCCTGCTGCTCGCCCCACCCCTTCGGTCGTCCGACGAAATCGGCACCAGGCTTGATCGACAACGCCGGCACGCCGGAGCGCGCAAACGGAAAGTGGTCCGACCGAAAGAACGAGCCACGCACGTCAGGTCGTGACTCCACTGTGAGTGACTCGGCGCGCGCAGCCGCTTCGAACACTGGTCCCAGGGTCGAGCGATCCATCCCAAGCGCGCCGATGTCCCGCGTAGCTCCCCGGACGTTCGCGACGTCGATATTGAGCACCGCGGCGGTTTGGCCGAGTGGCACGAGCGGTCGCTGCACGTAGGCTTCGCTGCCAAGCAAGCCGCTCTCTTCGGCGGTGGTCGAGACGAACACGATCGAGCGCGCCGTTCGCGGCAGCTGTGCGAGCGCCTTGGCGGCACCCAAAATCGCGGCAACGCCCGAGGCGTTGTCCTCGGCTCCATTGTAGATGGAATCACCGCGCACGGCGGGACCGATGCCCTTGTGATCCCAGTGCGCCGTGATCAACACCGCCTGCGACGTCAGACGCGGATCGCGGCCGGGTAGACGCGCCGCGACGTTCTCCGATTCCACTCGACGCAGGGCGCTATGAATGCGGACGGAAGCCATGATGCCCGTCGACACAGGATGGAAGTCGCGGCGCGCCGCCGCCTGACTCAGCGAATCAAGATTGAGCCCGGCCTTCGCGAGAGCGGCGCGGGCACTGGCCTCGGTCACCCAACCGGCGAACGCGATGCTGGGCGAGTGCGGCTGGTCGAGCTTGAACTGCTCGACCGACCATGAGCCGCGAACGACTTCCCACGGGTACGTCGCGCTCTCCGCCGTGTGAATGAGGATCGCGCCCGCGGCACCCTGCCGCGCGGCTTCCTCCAGCTTGTAAGTCCAGCGGCCGTAGTAGGTGAGGATCTTGCCGAGGAATACCGTCGAATCGACGAGGCCCGGATCGTTGACGAGCATCAGCAGCACTTTGCCGTGCAGATCGGCGCCCTTGTAGTCATCCCACTGCCACTCGGGCGCGCGAATACCGTACCCGACGAATACGACCTCACCGCTTGCGGCGATGTCCGCTTCGGGCCGTTCGCCCCACGCGACGAACGCGTCCCGATAGGCGAGCGTATCGGCCGCGCCGCCCGCTTTCCCCCATGAGAGCGTCGGCTCCGGCGTCATGCCGACGAGCGCGACGGCGTGGAAATACGTCCCGTTCGCTCCCGCTGGCTGGAGGCCCAGCGCCTGGAATTGCGCGGCGATGTACTCCGCCGCGAGCCGTCCGCCTCGCGTCGCCGGCGCGCGGCCCTCGAGCAGATCGCTCGCAAGGAAGCGCAAATGGGCGTCCATTGCGGCCGTGTCGACCGGGATGGACGACGATCGCTGTGCCGCGACGGTCGTTGCTGCGAATGCCAGCATCGCGACAGTATTCCAGCACTTGTTCGTCATTGAGGGCGCTGCTCCCGTGAGAGACCACATGAGACGGTATCAATCGTACCCGGCCGACGGCGGCCGGCTTCACTGGTCAGGACAAAGGTAGAGTCATCCAGAAAGTCGATCGCTTCGCCGCCCAGTCTGCGCCCGGGACGAGCAGCGCGCCGCGGTCGGTGCCGCGCAGGTCAGTGGCGTAGAGGTACGGTCCGTCGCCTGAGTCGTTGTGCGTCCATAACACACCACGATACGCGTGACTGACCGCCACGCCGGAGCTTTCGACGAGGCGCGGACTTTGGAACGTTGCTTGAAGCAGGAGTAGTGCGGTTGCGAACATGAGCGTCCAAGAAGATACTTCGCACATGCGCGACGCAAATGTTCGACTGAAAGGCCGAATCCTGTACCTCACGGAGGATCCAGGCTTCGTGCGTGCGCAGCTCGAGGGAAAGGATCCGGCCTGGACGCGGGACAACAAGTTGCGCGACGATATCTCGACCGACGAAATCACTCCCGCCTACATCTGCTATTACTACGACGAAACGCTGGGCGACTTCCCATACCTCGGACTCAAGTGCCGCGACGAGTTTCCGATTACGCGTGGCGCGGTGAAGCGCGGGGGCTTCGTAGCGGCGGTCAGCGGCAAGCGACGCGGGAAGGGTTCCTCCCGCGAGCAGTCGCCCTACGCCGAGATGTGCGCCGGCATCAGGCTGGTCGTGGCCGAAAGCATCGAGCGCATCTACCGCGAGAACTGTCAGAACCTCGGCGTTCTGACGACGACCGACTTCTCGATGCTCGACAAGGTGCGCCGCGGAGAGGTCATTCCGCTGTCGGCGTTCACGGCGGGAGAAGGCGAGATCACCCGCGGCATCATCGAGCATGGCGGATTGTTCAACTACAACACGGCGCGGCTGAAGGGTGAGGTCGTGCTGCATCCGCCCAAGACGCCGAAGCGGCCGATGACGCTGGGCGAGAAGATCCTGGCGCGCCATTGGGTCGTCGATCCGGCGAAGGGGAAGATCGGCGTTCCCGGCGTGAAGCCGGGCGATGAAGGGTTCGTGCTCACCAACATCCGCTTCAGCCATGAATACGTCACGCCGATGGCGGCGATCTTCTTCGAGCAGCTCGTCGGGAAAGACGCCAAGGTCAACGATCCCGGCTCGATCCTCATGTTTCGCGACCATCTCACGTTCCTGCCGGAAGCGATGACGCCGGAGCGCGTGAAGGAAGGATTGCTCGACGTCGCGCTGCAGCTCGAGAAGAAACAACGCGAATTCGCCACGGCGCAGGGCATCAAACTCTACGGCGAGCTGCGCCTGGGCGTGCACGGCTCCGAAGCGATCTGTCACTCGAAGATTCTCGAGTCGCACGCGCTGCCCGGGCAGGTCATCATCGGCTCCGATTCGCACACGCCGCATGCGGGCGCGGTCGGTTGCGTCGCGTTCGGCGTGGGGACGACGGCGATTTTCAACTCCTGGATCACCAGGGACGTGCGCCTGCAGGTGCCGGAGACGGTCAAGGTGGTGATCAGCGGACAAAAGCCGGACAACGTGACCGCGAAGGACTTCATGCTGGAGGTTCTGCGTCATCCGTACGTCAAAACGGGCAAGGCCATCGGCAAGCTGGTGGAGTATTGTGGCGATGCTGTCGAGTCGCTGTCGGTAGACGAGCGGGCCACGATGACCAACATGACGGCAGAGGTCGGCGGATTCACGGGCTACGTCGCGCCGGACGACAAGACGGTCGACTACCTCATGGACTACCGCACGATGTCTCGCGCGGAGGCGGAGCGGGTCTGCGCCGGGCTCAGCAGCGATCCGGACGCCGAGTACTGCGAAGTCATCGAAATCGATGCCGCCACCATTCGACCGATGATCGCCCTTCCCGGCGACCCCGGGAACGGCCTCTACATCGACGACGTCACCCAGCGCGTCAAAATCGACATCGCGTACGCGGGCTCCTGCACGGCCGGCAAGAAGGAAGACATGGACATGTACGCGCGCGTGCTGGCCGAAGCGGCAGCACGAGGGGAGCGTGTCGCACCGTGGGTGCGCTTCTTTATTCAATGCGGCTCGCAGGACGTGAAGCGCTACTGCGAAGAGAAGGGGTACCTCGACGTGTTTCGCCAGGTGGGCGCGACATTTCTCGAGCCGTCGTGCGGAGCCTGCATCAACGCGGGGCCGGGGGTGTCCAAGACGCGCGACGAAGTCACCATCAGCGCCATCAACCGCAACTTTCCGGGCCGTTCAGGTCCCGGCCAGCTCTATCTCGCCAATCCCTATACGGTGGCCGCGTCGGCCATCACCGGCTACATCACCGTCTGGGAGCCGGGAACGGTGCTGGAGACCGCCCGCTCAGGGTAGGATACCGCGGATCTTCACCTTCACGGCGCGCGCACCGCTTCCGAAATCCAGCGCCGACGTCACCGTCGTACTCGAATCCGGAACCAACTTCGCGGTGATCGTAAACGCGCCGCTCAGCATACCGCGAGACACGTTGAACGTGGACCCCCCCTGACTCGAGCCGTACTGGCTCGACGTCGTACGCAGGTGGCCACCGCGCGACAACCACTTCTTCACCGTCGAGTCCGTTGCCTGATGGATCACGAATCCGGTCCCCGTGCCTGCGGTGTCGAGCGTGAACCGCGACCACAGCGAGTCGGTGACGGGAGCGCGGCCGGAGCCGAGCAGGAAAAACACCGAGTCCATGGTCCGGCTCGTGGAGTCGTACCCTTTCCACGCCAGGATCGCCGTCAGATTACTCACGACGTGGTTTCCGCGCTGTGTCGCATCGATATCGAACTCGATTCCCACAGCCCGTGTCGTGTCCCCCCCCGCCCCCCCTCCCACGGCGATGCGTGACGCACGATCGACAAATGGGATGACGAGCGTCGACATGAGCGCGTACAGTCCGGAGTCTCCCGTGAAAGCGGGATCCAGGGTCGTATCATGTCGAAATGCGGAATCGAGGGCCATCCAGAGGGCATGTTTCTGTGCGACTGGAATTGCGTCGGGATCGACGCCGCCGGCATCGGAGCACGCCGCAAGCCCGGCGAATGCCAGCGGAAGCAACAGTTTTTTCATGTGCGGGAATATCGCGCTACTGAAGGCCACCCGTAACTGTCACGACGTGCTCGCGGTACGGCCGGAGCGAGTCACGCTGATAAACGCTGCGGGGATTCCACAGCACCCAGGTGTTGATCCCCAGCTCTTCAGCCGCACGGATCTGCTCGCGGATCTCATGCGGCGTGTAGCGCGGCTTCCGGCGGCCGAGCGTGAATGCCTGGAGGAAGGGACGGATCGTCGCGGCCTTGGCGAGCGGCCGCGAGCGCTCGAGTGCTTCACTGAGTGCGTTGCGGACGACGCGATATGGCTCGCCGTTCGGCCAGGCGATTCCATAGCTGCCGCGGTAGTAATGGCTCGGGTAGACCATCGGTAGCACGACGTCCGCGATGCTGACAAAGTCTTCCCACACCTGGCCGATGCCCAGGTCACCGGTCGCCGCCGACGTCAGGCCGAAAATGTCGAATGTCACGGGCACGCCGAGCGGCTGAATGCGGTGCGCGAGAATCGCGATTCCCGCCTGTACACCTGCGCGCTGTGTTTCGCCCCGCTTGCGGGCGGCGAAGACTGCCAGCGCCATCGCTTCCTTCGGCTCGTCGGGGAAGCGGACGTAATCGAACTGGACTTCGTTGAAGCCGAGGCGCACCGCTTCCTGCCCAAGCTGGGCAGCGTAGATCCAGACCGAGTCGTTATAGGCGTCCACCCACGCGGTCCCGATCCGATCGCGCCACAACCCGCTGCCGTCGCGATTCTGCACCGACCACTGCGGCCGCCGTTCGGCGAGCAGCGGATCCTTGGCGACCACGATGCGCGCGATGGCGTAGATGTCGTGCGCGCGCAGCGTGTCGAGACGCGACTGGACGTCGCGCGTGCGCACGCACTTGGTGGCGCCGATCTCCTGCGCGACTTTGACTTCTGATGGATAGAGCAAGCAGCCGGTGTCGTCCTTGACGTCGACGACGAACGCATTGATCTCGGTGGAATCGGCGAGCCGCACCAACTGCGCCAGCTTGCTCGATCCAAACGCCCACGCGTTGACGTACAGCGCCTTGATCGGCAGCGCGGATTGGGAGTTGTCGAACAGTGGATCGGGCAGGACGTAGCGCAGCTCGATCCCGCGCAGCCGCATGGTCTCGGGTGACGTCGGTAGTTGTTGGGCAAAAAGGCCGCGACTTGCGGTCGCGGCCCAAAGCAAGAGAATACCTGCCTGCCGAGCCAACTTCATAGGGGTCACCAACATAGGAAATTGACCCCTGACGGGGCAAGGATTAGCACCTCATCTGGGGCGTAAGCTATTGAATAGCAACGGATAAGACGCAATGCTCTGACCGCGATACTGCGGCCTGATGCCGAACAGAATCACGCGACCCGTACCCTGCTGCACTTCGAGGATCGCGGCTTTTCCCGCGATGCGTTCGGGATGCAGCACCCATCCGGAGAGCAGGATGCGCGCCGGATCTTCCGGCCAGCGCCCGATGACGCTCGTCACGGTCGAGTCGAGCACTTCGAACGCCGGCCCTCCCTGAAACCATCCGATCGTTTCGCGCGGCATGCCGCGCGCGACGGCTTTCGCCGTGTCGAGCTCCAGCCGGAAAATCGAACCGGGCGCGTAGAAATCCTCACCGCTCACCGCTTCGAGCACGTTGCGCACCGGCAGCAGCAGCGCCTGGATCGCGAATCGGCTTGCCTCATTCAGTGCGATGAGGGTTCCCCCGTCCACGACGAACTGCCGCAGCGCTTCGCTGCCATCGGGACCGATGCCTCCCGCGTACGGCGCCGGATAGCGCGGCGGAAGACCTTCGAGAATCTCACGCGGTGGTTGATCGGGCAGAATGATCACGTCGAATTGGTCGCGCAGCTTCCCGGCGCGTACCACCGAATCGACGAGCGAGGTGTAGGGCACCTTCCAGTTATCGAACACCCATCGCGTCCATCCTTCGTCCATCGTCGCGTCGTACGATTTGTAGAGGCCGATCCGCGGGGTGTCGGTCGCGAAGCGCGGTAGCGGAGCGACCGCTCGCGGAATGATCGGTGCCGAGAGCGGCACGCGTAGCGAATCATTCGCGGCGACCGCGTTCAGCCCCATCAACAACGGCAAGGTGTGCGCCGTGACGTCGTACGGCTTCTCCGGTGGTCCTCCGGGATACAGTCGACGGTCGGGATAGTGCTGCGCCTCGAGCAGCGTCTTGGCAAACGCGGCATACGGCTGGCGCAACACGACGACGTAGGTCCCCGCCGCGTGGCGCTGCCCCTGCAGGCTGAACGACTGCAGCGCGGTGCGAATCTCGACGCCGCCACGTCGCAGGATGCCGAGCATGGCGCTCAGCGCGACCGAGTCCTGGGGAGGGGGGGGGCGGGCCGGAATCACGTAAGCGTACGGCCACTCCCGCCAGCCGTGGATCGCACGCGTCTCGATATTGAAGAAGTTGGCGAGCCAGCGCTCACGCTCACGCGCCGCGTGGACCAGCAGCGCGTAGGCGCCTTCCGTCTGATAGGAGACGATATCGCGCAACGACCAGCGTCCGCCGCGCCATGGATTGGTAAAATTCCACGACCGTTCGCGCGGGTTATATCCGCGCGCGCGCGCCTGCAGCCGATCGAAGGGGACGTCGATCGGCGTCGCGAGATCGGCACTGGCCGTCTCGGATAGAATCCGCACGCCGCCGTGGTAGTGCTGATACGCGCGCGCCGGCGTCCAGGCGTCGTACGTGGAGTTGATCGAGATCCCGGTCTTGCCCTGACCGGCCAGCTCCCACGCCATCGCGCTGCCCAGCGCATTGGCGCCATCGATGAGCAGCGGATCGACGTTGGGCTCGACGGGGTCGAGGTAGGGAGGCAGAAACAGCCGCGCCCCGTTCGCGTCCATCTGATGGATGTCGTGCACGATCTGCGGGTGCCAGACATTGTAGAGCGAATCGACCGTCAGCTGCGTTTCGACCTGCGTGAACGCGTACCAGTCGCGGTTGTTGTCGTGGCCGGTGTAATGGTGGTACAGCTCCGGCGGCGATGTCCCTTCCGCGGTTGTGCCGAGCGTGCGGTTGTACCACCGCGCCACAATGGTGACGCCGTCCGGGTTCAGGGAAGGCACCAGCCAGAGAATCACATTGTCGAGGATAGCCCGCGTCGTCGCCCCCGTATCGGTCGCCAAGCGATACGCCAGCGCGACGGGCGAGAGGTGCCCACCCACCTCCGTTGAATGGATGCTCGACGTAATGAGGACAATCGTCTTACCGTTCTGGAGCGCGTCGCGAGCGGCTCGACTCGTCCGAAATGAGCGGGGGTCCGCGAGTTCCGCGTTCACCTGCCGGTAATAGTCGAGCCGCCGCAGGTTCTGCGGGCTCGAGATGACGAGTGCGATCAAGGGCGCGCCGAGCGTCGTCTTGCCGAGCTCCCGGTAGTCGACGCGGTCGCTCGCCTTGGCCAGCGCCTCGAAGTAGCGGACCAGCACCGGCCATTCGACGAGCTTCCGATCGTCCCCCGGCTCGAAGCCAAGCACCGAGCGCGGCGTGGGAATAACCGGCGGCGAAGGGCGGCGAGGAACGACGGCGGCGGGGGGCGGCGAAGGCGTTCGGCGAGTACGAGGCTTTTGGGCGAATGCCGAGACCGCCAGCAGCATCACTGCCAGCGCGAGGAGCAAGCTCCTTCGAACCATCAATGCTGGCTCGTCGTAGCCGCGGGCGCTGCCTCGCCCGTTCCGATCCAGTGGGCGAACCAGGTGCGGATCCGCTCCAGCCGGTCGACGAGCAGCCAGGGCGGGCCGGTTCTCGACAAGCCGTGGAACGAGCGCGGATAGCGCACGAACTCCGCCGGTATGCCGCGCTTGCGCAGCGACATGAACAACTGCTCGCCGTCGGTGATCGGAGTGCGCTTGTCGTCTTCCGAGTGCACGATCAGCATCGGCGTGCGCATGTTGTTCGCGTACGTCATCGGTGAGAGGACCCGGTACAGTGAGTCGCTCGCCCACGGCGCGCCGTTGAATTCGTAATCGGTTAGTCCCTGCGCATCGGACGATCCGTACCACGAATACCAGTTGAAGATCGAGCGGTCGGTCTGCGCCACCCGGAACCGGTTGGTGTGGCCGACGACCCAGTTCGTCATGAATCCGCCGTAGGACCCGCCCAGGACCGCCATCCGCGTCGTGTCGACACCGCCCTTATTGCGTGCGATGGCGACGTCGACGGCTTGCATCAGGTCCTGATAGTCCTCCATCCCCCAGCGACCGCGCGTCGCGAACGTGAACGCGTGGCCGTAGCCGCTCGACCCGCGGGGATTGGTGAACAACATCCAGTAGCCCTGACCCGCCAGCATCTGGAATTCCGGAAATAGCACGTTGCCGTAGTTCGAGTGCGGGCCGCCGTGAATCGAGAGCACCAGCGGATAGCTCTTGCCGGGCTGATAGCCGTAGGGCTTCATCAACCACCCTTCGATCTTCAACCCACCGACGCCCGTGAACCAGAACGTGTCGGCGGGAATCACCGTGACCTGCTTGAACAGCGAATCGTTGAACGTCGTGAGCCGGCGTTCGGCGGCGCGAGCGAGCGGAGTCACGTACAACTCGGTCCCATGGGTGATGTCGCTGGCCGTATAGGCGAGCGAACGTCCATCGAGACTCAAGGTGAAGCCGCGCAGCTGACGCTCTCCCGTGGTGATCTGACGAATCGGGCCTCCTGCGGCCGCCACCGCGAACAGATGCACGTTGCCGCTGGTCTCGGCGAAGAAGTAGATCGTGTTGCCATCGGCCGACCAGGCGGGACTGCTGGGGACGAGACTCCAGTCTCCCGTGAGATTTCGAGCGGTCCCTCCGCTTGCTGGAATGGTGCAGATGTCGGTCGCCATCCCCTGGCCCTTCGAGCACACGAATGCGATCGTCTTTTCATCGGGAGACCAGGCGGGCGAGCTGCTCTGGGGGAAACCGGTGGGGAGGGCGCGCGTCGTGCCAGCAGCAACGTTGAGGAGGAACAGCGCCGGCCAGTTGTCGTCCTTCACCTCCTGATTTTCCGTGGAGTCCTGCTCGAAGGCGATCGTCTTGCCGTCAGGCGACCAGGCCGGCGAGGTCTGACTCAGATCGCCGCTCGTGAGCTGGCGCGGGGTGCCGCCGGCGAGCGTCACGAGATACAGATGGCTGGGGCGGCGGGTCTCGCGCGGCGGCAGGTAGCCGCGCTCATCGCCGACGATCGGAATCGAGGTGTACACGCGCCCGTCGAAACGCTTGGGATCGGGGGCGCGCGTGATTGCGGCAGGCGAGACACGAGTGCGCCACGTCTCCTTCTTCACGCTGTCCGGGTCATCGCCGCGCCACGTGTAGGCCAGCCACTGCCCGTCGCGCGAGAAGACAGGCATCGCGTGCACGCCCTTGATCTGGAATGCTTCGCCGCCCGGCGCAGCGGTCCGGAGAAACCAGATGTCGTCATCCGAGCCCTCGCGTTTGCTCGAAAACGCGAGCAGGGAACCGTCGGGCGACCAGTTTGGATTGGTCGCTTCCGTCGAGGGGCTGGTGTAGCGGAACGCCGGCCCCCCGCCCGCCCCCCCCGAGCCGTCGGCGGGCGCCATCCAGATCTCGTTGTGGCGCCGGTCCTTGTCTTCGACGACGGTGGTCACGACGAAGGCGACGCGCCGGGCGTCGGGCGACAGCGCCGGACTGCTCACGACGGTCAGCCGATAGTAGTCGGTGGACTGCCAGGGACGGGCTTGGGCGGACAGTCGGACCGTCGGACTGACGGACAGAATGAGCGCGGCCAGCCAGAGCTTGCGCATGGAGATCTCTCGGTTCGTCGTGGGGTCAGAAAACTACCGACCCCGGTCGCAACGCGCGACCGGGGTCGTTCCACAGTCCGACGGTCCGTCAGTCCGACCGTCCGACGTCAGTTCAGCTTATGCAGCTCCACGCGCCGGTTCTGCGCTCTCCCTTCCAGCGTCGTATTCGGCGCGATGTATCCCGAGGCTCCGAATCCACGCGCTTGCATTCGCATCGGGCTCACTCCTTTACGAGCGAGATACGCGCGCACAGCCCCGGCCCGCGCCATCGAGAGCCGGAGGTTCATGTACCGCCGGCCGGTCGAGTCGGTATATCCGGCGATCTCGATCCGAATCTCGGGGTTGGCCACTAGCGACGCGGCCACCTGATCCAGTACCGCGTAGGACGACGTCGTCAGAACCGATCGACCGGTCTGGAAGTTGACGCCCTGCAGGATCAGCGTCGGGCGGGCCGGCGGCGCGCCAGGGGCGGCTGGCGGGACCGCATGCTCCTCGAACAGCAGCAAGCAGCCGAATTGATCCACGCGCGATCCCTTCGGCGTGTTGGGGCAGCGATCCTGAGAATCGACCACGCCGTCGCCATCGGTGTCGTGCTCGATCGGGCAGCCGTTCGCGTCCACTTGAATCCCGGGAGGCGTGTTGGGGCACTTATCCAGATTGTCCGGCACGCCGTCCTTGTCGCTGTCCAACGGGCAGCCCGTCGCATCAACCGGCGTGCCGGGTACGGTATCGGGGCAGCGATCGATCCCGTCGAACACCTTGTCTCCGTCGGAGTCCTTCGGGCAGCCGGTCGCGTCGACCGTGGCGCCGACGGGTGTGTCGGGGCACTTGTCGAGCCCGTCCCAGACGCCGTCGTGATCGGAATCGATCGGGCATCCGCTGGCATCGACCGTCGCGCCCGCAGGGGTCGCCGGGCATTTGTCGAGCAGATCGTTCACACCATCGCCGTCGGAATCCCCCGGGGCGGCTGGTGCGGCCGCCGCGAGCGGACAACCCTTGGCGTCGACAGCAACGCCCGCCGGTGTGTCGGGGCACTGGTCGATGCCGTCGAACACCTTGTCGCCGTCCTGATCGTGCGGGCACCCGGTCGCGTCCACCGTCGCACCGACCGGGGTATTGGGACACGCGTCGATCCCGTTCAGTACGCCATCACTGTCTGAGTCCGCGGGGCAGCCGCGGCTGTCCACGGTCGCACCCCGCGGTGTGTCGGGGCATGCGTCGCGCTTGTCCGAAACGCCGTCGTGATCGGCGTCCGCGCCCGGGGCGGCGTCCGGCTGGAAGAACGCGAACCCCGCCGAGCCAACGAGATGCGTGGCTTTCTGACCGAACGTGCTGGTCGTCGTCGGCGTGTAGATGCCCCGCGCCTCGAGCCGGAGCGCGAAGCGCGAGCTGACATAGAACTTCGCACCCGCACCGCCGTGGAAGCCTCCGTCCGTGAATCGATAGGGACTCGTGCCGCCGAAATCGAGGCGCGAGTATCCGCCCAGTACATAGACCGTCATACGGCTCGCGTTCAGCGTGTTGATGACGAGGCTGCCGGCGCCGATCATCGGCTCGATTTGTGTCGTCGAGCTGACGGTCTGCGGCGATTGGAACAGCGCCTCCACCTCCAGGCCGATCATCGGCGTGACCGCGTACGAGAACCGCACGCCGCCACCGATCTTGTTCGAAAGACCGAACGTCTTGTCGTATTTGGTGAACGCGCCAAACAGGCCGACTTCGTAGCGGCGATCGTACTGCGCCTCCAGCCGCGTTGCCGTCAGCGCCATCACCACAAGTATCGGAGCGAGCTTTCTCACGTTTGGCCTCCGCCTCAGTTAGTCTGCCGCAGCTCGACGCGCCGGTTCTGCGCGCGTCCCGCTGGCGTCGTGTTCAGCGCGACCGGCTGCGATGGACCGTACCCCTTGGCGACCATTCGCTCAGGAGCGACGCCCTTGCTCGCCAGATACGCGCGGACGGCGTCGGCGCGTGCCTGCGACAGGCGCGTGTTCGTCGCCGCCGATCCCGTGTTGTCGGTATGTCCTGCGATTTCGATTTTGATGGCCGGGTTCGCGACAAGCGACGCCGCCACGATGTCGAGAATCGTGTAGGAGTCCGGCTTGAGCGCCGAACGGCCCGACTCGAACGTCACGCCGCGAAGGACGACCGGCGTCTTCGCTTCGGTGAAGAGAATGGGGCAGCCCGCCGCGTCGACACGCGTGCCGGCCGCCGTCCCGGGACACTTGTCCTTGGTGTCATCGACGCCGTCACGATCGGTATCCGATGCACGCTGGCAGCCTGCCGTATCCACTTCTGTGCCCGATGGCGTGTTGGGGCACTTGTCGATGCCGTCCGGCACGCCGTCGTGATCGCTATCGACGGGACAGCCGGTCGCGTCGACAGTCGCGCCGGCCGGCGTGTTGGGGCACTGGTCGGGACCGTCCGGGACGCCGTCGCGGTCGGCATCGGTGGGACAACCCTGGGCGTCCACGCGAGCGCCCGTAGGCGTTCCCGGGCATTTGTCGATTCCGTCGGAGACGCCATCACCGTCGGAGTCTTTCGGGCAACCGCGTGCATCGACTTCTGCATGTTCGACCGTGTTGGGACAGGCGTCGAGACCGTTATAGACGCCGTCGCGGTCGGAATCAGTCGGGCATCCACGCGCATCGACGACCGCGCCGGCGGGCGTTCCCGGACACGCATCCTTCCGATCGGCCACGCCGTCCTTATCGGTGTCACGGAACGCACCCGGTCCTGTAAAGATCGAGAGTCCGAGAGACCCGACGATGTGTCCGGCCCAGTTGCCGCTCGCGAATCCGGTGCTGGAAGAGTAGATCGCTCGGCCTTCGATCCGGGCGGCGACCCGGTCGCCGAAAAACAACCGGTCTCCAATCGCGCCATGGAATCCGTTGTCGGTAAAGCTGTAGCCGGGATTGTCGCGGAACTGGAGTCGAGTGTAGCCGCCAAGGATATAGAGGAGGTTGTTCTCGTTGCCGATGTTGAGGACCAGGCTGCCGCTCCCCAACGCCAGCGCCGCATTCGTGCCGCCGGTCGTCGGCGTGGGCTGCTGGTAGCCAAGCTCGAACTCGACGCCGATCGCTCGGCTGAAGAAGTAGCCCAGCCGCCCGCCCCCACCGATTTGATTGTCGAGTCTGAACGCGCGGTCGTAGCGCGTGAAGGACCCGAATGCGCCGATTTCGAACTGGTGCGTGCGCTGGCCGATACAAAGGGCAGGAAGGGTGTTGAGACAGAGCAGAAGCAGTGGCGTCCGCGCGCGCATGTCTCTCCCGGGGTTGGCGGCACTTCACTCTAATAATCGGGCGCTCGTTCAGAAACCCCTGTAACCTCGATCACAGGCCGTGGGGCCGCTGTTTAGGGGTGTCCGTTGCCCCCTCGGATGAAGCGGAGCGCCTGGGAAAGCTGCTCGGCCAGCGCTGACAGCTCGGTGGCGCCTTTCGCGAGGTCCTGGATGGCCCGTAGCTGTTCGGACGCCGCGGCCGCGACCGCCTCGGCTTCCTGACTCGAGGTCTGGGCGCCGGCGCGCGCCTGCCCGAGCGATTCGGTGATGCGCGTCGCGAGCTCGGCGCTGTGGCGCCCGACTTCCGCCACCTGGTTTCCGGCGCGCGCCGTCTCCGCGGCGGCTTCCGCAATCCGATCGAGGTCCTGAACCCACGCCGCCGAGCTCTCCACCACCTGGCCGAGGTCGCCGCGGATGCGCTCGATGAGCTGTGCGGCGCGGTCCAAAGCGCGTCGTGTGTCCTGGACCGCTTTGTTGACGTTGCGGGCCTC
>Ga0209056_10000749_pt1 | contig 35948 bp, 32 predicted proteins | sample GraSoiAngelo_114_FD_185876 | JGI IMG/M metagenome (GOLD analysis project Ga0209056, IMG submission 185876) | Grasslands soil microbial communities from the Angelo Coastal Reserve, California, USA - 14_0903_13_40cm (SPAdes) (version 2) | ecosystem: Environmental > Terrestrial > Soil > Grasslands... | reverse complement strand
AAGAGGAGGACGCATGCTAGGATGGTGGAACGTCGCATCGGTCGGCTCCTTTGGCAAAGGGGTTTCCCCTTTCAGCGGCCGTTTCCTGCCCCCAGCGTTCTTACCCTCGAACAGGTGTGCAACAGACGTCTGGCACAGCCTAAATCGGTTTTGCGGCGGGCATAGGTCACGAAAGGTGCATACACACGTGCGATACCGTCGCGGGCAGGCCGGGTTCACCCTGATCGAGCTTCTGATCGTCGTCGCGATTCTGGTGATCCTGGCCGCCCTTCTGATTCCCAACTTCTTGCGGGCACGCGCGTCCAGCCAACTGGCCACGTGCCAGCTCGACCTGCGCAACATCGCCGCCACGCTCGAGTTGTACTATGGAGGAAACCAGACTTATCCGATGCAGGCGACCTGGCAGAACGATCTCATCACGGGCGGGTACACCCGCGCCGTGCCAAAGTCGCCGATTGACCATGCGGATTATGGTTACGAGACCGACGCGGGGCGGACCGCATTCGTCTTGTGGGACGGACCCGACAAGTATTCCCAGACGGGAATCACCGGCTACGTCGTCTACGCAGCCGTCGGCGGCCTTCAGCTAGGTGTCGCTTCTGTTCCCACCCCCTAGGGTCGGTTGGAGGTCTAAGTGGCGGGGGTGGTGGGTAGGAATGAAGTGCAGAGAAACCTGTTTCCCAGAAACATGTGGGTAGGGGTTTCACCCAGTAAACCAAAGAAGGAGGACACAGGACCATGTTTCAATTCTTTCTGCGCAGGCTTCGCAACGAGCGTGGCTTCACGCTCATTGAGCTGTTGATCGTCGTAGCGATCATCGCGATCCTCGCGGCGATCCTGATCCCGAACTTCCTGCGGGCGCGCGCTCAGTCCCAGGTGGCGGCCACCAAGGGCAACCTGAAGAACGTGGCCACCGCACTGGAGAGCTATCAGGTCGACAACGCGTCCTATCCGGCAGCCTACAACAGCCTGGTCACGGGCAACTACACTCGGGCACTGCCCACCGACCCGTGCTCGGGCTCGCTGTTCGGCGCGTCGCCGGGGTACACATACACGCCGATCCCCGCCACCCTGCCGACCGACTACCAGCTTAAGACGAACTGGGGAACAACCTCAGGGACGACGGGCTACCAGTGCTACAATGCCAACCAGAACAGCAACATTTCATACACACCCGGCGGCGGCCTGTCACAGACGCCGTAGTATCGGAGTAGATCGCACGATGTGGTGAGCGATGCGGCCAGCGTGAACTTTCACCTGGCCGTATCACTTTTTGGATCGACCCTCCGGCAGCCGATCATGAGTGAGAGTGGAGTCGAGGGATTAGGGGCATAGATGGCGAGTCCAACAGAAGCAGTTTTGTGGCGGGCCCGCCTGTGGCTGCTGGCTGGCTGCTTGGCTGCCGTGCCAGCCGTGGCGTTGCGGGGTGCAGATGTCGCGGCGGCAGTGGCTCGTGACCGTGTCGCCGCCGCAGCGTACCAGCGCGGAGTAGCGCTCCAGCACGCACAGCGGTATGACGAGGCGGCGACGGCATTTCGGAACGCCATCGCCACGTCTCCCACCGCGATCGGGGCGTACGCCGACCTCGGAGATGTGGAGCTTTCGCAGGGACACTTCGACGAGGCTGTGCAGGCTTACCGGCGGCTCATGGCAATCTATCCCTACACCTATTTTGGGGAACTATACCGTCGGGTAGGGTTCATCGAGTTGCGCGGCGAAAGCCTCGAGGCTGCCGTGCAGGATCTTCGCCAGGCGAGTGCGCTGGATCCCCAGGACTGGCATGCATTCTACCTGCTTGGACATGCGCAGTATCGCCTGGGCGATCTTCAGGCAGCCCGCACGACCTGGGAGCGGGTCCTCGTGCTGAACCCGGGTTTCCAGCCTGCGAATGAACGACTACGCCAGCTTGACGCCCAGCATCGATAGCCCGCCGCAACCCGACTCGACCCCGGGCCAGATTTTCGCTCGCCTCTCCCGCGCGGCGGGGATCATGCTCGTGGTAGTGGTCCCGATCGTGGTCAGTCCGTGGGGATCGGATGGGTACAACCAGGTGAAAGCGCTGGCCGCAGAAACCCTGGCGGCCGTGGCGGTCATCGGATGGGTAGGGGCCGCTCTGACGGCGGGCAGACCGTCCTGGAGGTTCACCGCAGCGGAGCTCCCTCTCTGGGCGTTCCTGCTCGCCGTCCTTCTGTCGTCGGCGACATCCGTGAATCCCCGGCTCTCCTTTTTCGGTGCGCCCGGCCGGTATGAAGGGCTGTTTGCCTACTGTGCCTATGTCGCCCTGTTCCTGGTGGGCGCGCATTCCTTCGGGTCGCATCAAGGCTTCCGCACGCTCACGCAGGCCGCGGGAATCACCGCGGTACTCACGTCCGCCTACGGGTTGGTCCAGGTTTTTATCCCGCCGCTGTTTGGCGGTGAGGTGTTCATCAGGGAATGGTACAGCGTTCCCGGGATCGCGCGAATCCCGTCAACCCTGAGCAGCCCGGTCGTATTCGGCGGATACCTCGCCTCCATGATTCCACTGTTGCTCGCCTCCAGCGTTGCTCGGCGCGATGCTGCTCGTCTGCCGTGGCTTGCCGCCGCGTGCCTGGCCCTGATTGCGCTGGCGCTTACCCTGGCCAGGGCAGCGTGGGTCGCCGCACTCATCGGTCTGGTGGTTTTTGGCATCGCGGCGGGGCCATCCCCGTGGCGCCGGCGCGTCATCCTGATCGCCGCGGCGGTCGTCGTGGTGGCGTCGGTCGGGCTGCTTGTCAGCCGTGCTGGGCCGCCGGCCGCCATCTGGTGGCATGTCATCGCCTCGGGGGACATCGGCTCGGGTTCGGTAGCCCAGCGGGTGTACATTTGGAGCCGCACGCTCGGCTTGATCGCAAGCCGACCGTGGCTGGGCTGGGGACTGGAGACGCTGGGGACCGTCTTTCCTTATGATCGGGCCTCTCTGGTGCAGGTGTTTGGCCCACGTCCGACCATCGTCGACAAAGCTCACAACGATCTCCTCCAGATAGCAGTCTCGATCGGGATCCCGGGGGCGCTGGCGTATGCAGCGATCTGGGGAGCGGTCGTCTGGAGCGCTGTTCGCGGGTGGCGCCGTGCGGGAGATGAGTCTCGAGTCCTGGCCGCAGGCTGGCTGGCGGCGATCATCGCCTATCTCATACAGGTGCAGTTTTCGTTTAGCGTCGTCGCGCTTGCTCCCGTCGTCTGGCTCCTGTCCGGCGCAGCCTGCGGATGGGGGGCTGATTCAGCTCTATCTGCGGGCAAGATGATGAAGTGATGAGCGCGATGTTTCCGACAGTGAATCGTCTCTCCCTGGCCGGGCGCCTGATCGGCGCGCGGGTCCGCCTGGCGTCAGTCACCCCGCTGGTCGTGCTCCTCATCCTGTTCAAGCTTTCCATTAGCGATGGAGGCCGGCATCCCCCCACACTGTCGCTGGCACAGACCGTCGTCGATCTCCTGGTGATCGTGCTGGCCGCCGCCGGCGCGCTGCAGGTGCCACGTCCTGGCGTTGCGGCGCTCGCGGTCGCCGCGGTCGCTGCAGTCAGCACAGCCTGGTCGGTCCAACTCGAGGTAAGCGTGCAGGCGGTGCTGCGGTGGCTGATGTATGCCGGTTTGCTGGTGGGCACGGCGTCCACGCTGCGCAGCTCTGCAGCCGCAAGACGGCTCGTGGACGGCGCCGTGGTCATCGCCGGATGGCTGTGCCTGATCGGGCTGTTCGTCTTCTGGGGGGCAGGCGATTCCGGACTCCGCTGGTCATCCACCTTCTACTGGCCGAATCCGTTTGCCGCATTCCTGCTGCTGGTGCTGCCGGTGGAGCTTAGCCGATGTGTGTACGCCGCCGCAACGCGGGAGGCGTTGGCCAATGGTGTGCTCAGCGTGCTGCTGGCTGGATCACTCGTGCTCACGTATTCCCGGGCAGCATGGGTCAGCCTGCTCGTCGTCGCCCCGCTGGCGGCCTTCACGGTGCGTGCAGGGTCGTTGATGCGGAGTGTCGGGCGACTCGCGATGATTGGCCTGGCCACCGCAGCTGTGGTCGTCCTGCTCACCCGTGGTCCCGGCACGCAGCTCTTTGAAGGGGGCCTCCCCGGACGGGCCACGTCGACCTACGACGCGGGGGGGTACTCGTTCGTGGGCCGCTTGAACTTCTGGCGCGCGGGTCTGGCCATCTTTGTGGATCATCCGGTGGTGGGAACCGGTCCCGGTACTTTCGGGATCGTGCACGCCGCGTACCAGCGCGACGTGCGCTACTATGCGCGAGATGCGCACAGCCTGTATGTGCAGACCGCGGCAGAGCAGGGGGTCGTGGGCCTGGCGGCACTGGCCGCGCTGTTGGGCGCACTGGTGACAACCTGGATTGGCGCCCTGCGCGCCTCGCAGCAGACCCCGGCGTATCCGCTGGTGGCCGGCATCGGGCTAGGACTTGGCGCATTCTTCGTGCACAGCGGCCTGGACATGGACTGGATGTTTCCAGCGAATCCCGGCATGGCCATGGTCCTTGCCGGTGTGCTTGCCTGGTTTGCGAAGGGCGGCAGGCCGGGTCGCCAAGCGCTGGGGCCGTGGCAGCGTGGCGCAGTGATTGGGGTAATGCTGCTTGCCATGGGGGCGACGCAGGTGATCCACCTTGCGGACCGGATGTTTGTCTCCGCCCAGGGGCTGGCGCGAGCCGGCCGCTGGCGAGAAGCTGCCGAACGGTATGCACAGGCGGCCCGGTGGGATCCCTTCAACTCCAGGATCCCGGCGGCGCAGGCGACCGCCCTCATGCAACTTACTCCGCCGCGTCGTGACGCTGCTGAGGCAGCATTGCGCCGGGCCATGGCCGTGGATCACGTGAACGCGGCACACCCAGCGCGGCTGGCGTTGCTGCTGATGGATCGGACCGGAGGTGAGCCGGGAAACCTCGCCGAGGCAGAAGGGCTGCTCCTGCAGGCGCTGCGGTTGGATCCGTGGAACCGGCCAGAGGCGTATCGGACCTTGGCCAAAATCTACTTGCAGCAGGGCCGCGTTGCGGATGCGGAACGCTTATATCAGCAGGTCGTGCCGCAATATCTCGGAAAAGGATTGGGCAGGCCGACGTTGCTCTATGCCTTCCTGTGGCCCGAAATCACAAATCTGGTGCTGGACGCCGCCGACCTGGCCATACATCGCACGCAGAGGATTGACGCGGTGATGTGGATGCAGGCAGTCCTGGCGGAAGACCCTGGCGCGACGGCGATCGCTCTGCGTCTGAGTGGGCTCTACCTAGAGATGGGACGATTGGCGGATGCACGCGCAATCCTGGAATCGACTGCCGCCAGGGTGCCGGATGATCCGGACATCGTCAAGGCGCTGAGAGCTCTTCCATAAGGTAGGCCGGCATGGAGGGCGCCGCCTGACGCGTCTAGGCGTGAATCTCAGGTGGCATACACACCAAGTAAATGAATCGTCTCGCCGTCAACATTCTTGCCAACCTGGCAGGGCAGGGCTGGTCCATCATCATTTCCCTCTTCGTGATCCCGCTCTACATCAAATTATTGGGCATTGAGGCCTATGGCCTCATCGGCTTCTATGTCATGCTGCAGGCGCTTTCCCAGGCACTGGATCTAGGCCTGAGTCCCACCATCAACCGCGAAATGGCGCGCTACTCGGGCCGCACCGAAAAGGCCGGAGAGGTCCGCGACCTGGTCCGCACACTGGAAGTAGGCTATTGGGCCATAGGCATTGGCCTGGGCGTAGGACTCATCATGACAGCGCCGTTGATCGCACATCATTGGTTGAAGGCCAGTGCGATTCCCGTGGGCGATGTTCAGCGCGCGCTCATGCTTATGGGGATACTTGTGGCCTTGCAATGGCCAATGAGCTTTTACATCGGCGGGCTGCTGGGTCTCCAGAAGCAGCTCGCCTTAAACCTCGTAGCAATTTCCGTGTCTGCGGTGGGCAGCGGCGGTGCCGTGCTGATTCTCTGGCGCGTCTCGCCGACGATTACGGCGTTTTTTACCTGGCAGATCTTCATCGGCGCCGTTCATATCATGATTATCACACTCCTGATGTGGCGGAGTCTGCCTCCTTGTCATCGAGCCCCCCACTTGAATCTCGGGCTCGTTCGAAACGTATGGCGATTCGCGGCCGGGATGGAAGGCCTTGGGCTCTCGGCGATCGTCCTGACCCAAGTGGATAAGGTGATCCTCAGCAAACTGCTGAGTCTGGAGATGTTCGGCTACTACACCGTGGCCGGTGTTCTCGGGCGAGGTCTGTATGTTCTCATCACCCCGGTGTTCAATGCCTTTTTCCCCAGGTTTTCCGCGTTGGCCGCGGTGGACGACGAGGGTGCACTGAAACGCCTCTACCATCGAGGGTCCCAGTTGATGGCGGCGCTCGTCATCCCTGCCGGGGCCGTGGTGAGCCTCTTCTCATACGACATCCTGTTACTGTGGACGGGCAGCGCTGACACGGCGCGGAATGCTGCGCCCATCGCGACTCTGTTGGTGATAGGCACGGCGCTGAACGGGCTCATGAATCTTCCCTACGCTCTGCAGCTCGCCTACGGCTGGACCGGGCTCGGCCTGTCTATTAACTCGTTTTTCATCGTCGTGCTTGTGCCTGCGCTGGTGTATGCCACGCTGCACTACGGCCCTGTGGGAGCGGCGGCGGTCTGGGTGGCACTGAATACAATCTATCTGCTGGTCGGTCTTCCGCTGACCCACCAGCGCCTGTTGAAAGGCGAGGCGGGGCCATGGTTTCGTACCGACGTCTGCTTGCCATTCCTGGCCATGCTGCCAGTGGTAGGGCTGGGGCGCTGGATGCTTGCCGGCCCGACGTCTCCACCACCATCCCTGGGGAGTTTGTCCCTCGTCCTCGTATGTTCGTTATTAGCCGCGGCGGCGGCCGCCCCAGGGATCCGAGACTGGATGTTCGTCCAATTGGCGCGAGTGGCACCAAGCCGCACCTGAGGACATTTCCGGCCGTGTCGATGAGTGCGCACGTATTGAGGTTCAAATGGGAAATCAACAGTGCCCGGCTCGAACTCGATCGTCGAGGATTATCGTCCACGAGCTCCTGGTGGGAAAATACGCTGCGCTCTTTGGGGGTAGGCAACACCATCAAGATAGGCGACTATCGCAAAAGCTGGGACGTCCTCAAGACCGCGGTGTTCCTCGAAGAAAGGGTACCACGGCACGCCCCCATTCTCGATATTGGAGCATTTGCGTCGGAGCTGATCTGTGTCTTGCATCGCCTGGGGTTTACCACCCTCTCCGGCGTGGACGTGGAACCGCGCGTCAGGCGCATGCCGTTTGCGCGAGCCATTCACTATGAAGTCGCGGACTTCATGCGGACTTCATTTGCGGACGAGTCCTTCCACGCGATCACCGCGATTTCAGTGATCGAACACGGGTTCAGGAGCGAGGCGTTGCTGTCGGAGGTGTCGAGGCTGTTGCGCCCAGGCGGATATTTTGTCGCCTCATTCGACTACTGGCCCCAAAAGGTCGATACGACGGGCGTGCTGCTATTCGGAATGGACTGGAGGATTTTCTCCCAGGAGGAGGTCCTGCAATTTCTTGAAGAGGCGCGTGCCTACGGTCTTGTCACGGTGGGAGAGGTGGACCTCCAGGCGCAAGAGGCACCCATTGCGTATGCAGAGAGAGAGTACACTTTTGCATGGATCGCTCTACGGAAGAGCACTGGTGGACCGCAGTGATGGCGGGTCGACGCGCCGCACTCAAAGGCAGTAACGCGCTGCGGATTCTGCTTCTCACGGGATCCTATCCGCCAATGCGCTGCGGCGTCGGCGATTATGTGGCGTCGCTTGCCGACGCGTTGAACAGACTCGGCGGCACAGAGGTCGCGGTGATCACGGACCGCAGGGCGCGTGGAGCCGGATCCTCATCCGGGGTGGACGTCTTTCCCATCGCCCATGGATGGAGAGTCTCCGACCTGCGGCCGATCTTCACGACCATACGGCAATGGGCCCCTGATGTGCTCCATTTCCAGTATCCAACGCAAGGATACGCTGACAGGCTATTGCCCTGGGTGCTGCCCCTCCTGTTGAGCATGCTGCGCGTCCCTGTTATTCAGACCTGGCATGAGCATCTTCCCATGGGCTCTCGGCTGCGTAGTGTAGCGCTGGCTCTCGCACCGGGCCGACTGGTCGTGGTGAGGCCCAACTATGAAGCAGCACTCCCCCGCTGGGCTCGGGTACTCACTCGGCCCAAACGGCCCCTCTTCATTCCCAACGCATCGTCTATTCCCCAGGTGAAGCTGAGCGACTCGGAGAGACGTGACATCCGGCGGCGCTTGAACTCGTCGGCGAAGTACTTTGTCGCGTACTTCGGGTTCATCTACCCGAACAAATCCGTGGAACTCATGTTTGATGTTCCCGACCCCCGGCAGGATCATCTGGTGCTTATTGGCCAGCTCAACCAGGACCATCCCTACCAGCGAGCAGTGCGAGAGCGGACTCAGCGTGAGCCCTGGAGGGGCAAGGTCACGGTCACCGACTTCCTCCCCGGAGACGAGGTCGCACGACTCCTGGCCGCAGTCGATGCAGTCGTCTTGCCATTTCGTGACGGTGGCGGTGTGTGGAATACGTCTCTCCAAGCGGCGGCGATACAGGGTACGTTTGTGCTGACGACGTCCCGCGAACGGCAGGGATTCGATTCCTCGTCCAACATTTATTTTTCGAAACCTGGAGACATCACGGATATGCGATCAGCGCTTCGCCAGTATGTCGGTCGTCGGAATACCTCTGCAGTGACGGACGGATATGCCTCATGGGAGTTCATCGCTCAGGCGCACGCCAGCTTATATCGAGAAATTCTGGGCAATGCTGAGTAGGATTCGATGACCCCCATCCGCCTCTCCATCTGTATGCCCACATATAACTTCGGCAGATTCATTGGAGATGCGCTGGAGAGTATCCTGAGGCAGGCGGCAGACGACGTGGAGATCGTCGTTCTGGACGGAGCCTCGACCGATAACACCTCGGAGGTTGTGCGCAGCTTTCAAGCCCGCTTCCCAAGGCTGCATTACCACCGCCGCGACAGGCGGGGCGGAATCGATCGGGACATGGCGCACGCGGTCGAGCTGGCGAACGGCGAATACTGCTGGCTCTTCAGCAGCGACGACATCATGAGAGAGGGCGCCCTCGGGGACGTGCTGGAGAAAATCACCCTGGGATGTGACCTGTACCTGTGTGGCCTGACCCTGTGCACATTCGACATGCAGCCTATCAGGCAACACCGCATTCTGCGTCTGCGATGCGATGCGGAATTCGACCTTGCCAACGAACAGGATCGGCTGCGCTATTTTCAGCTGGCGGAAACGACCGCGGCGTTTTTCAGCTTCATGGGTTCGCTGATCATCAGAAAATCTCGGTGGGACGCCATTCCGTTCAGCGAGGCGTTCGACGGGACTCTCTGGGCGCATGTGGCGAGGATCTTTGCCATGATTCCTCAGGGATTGCGCCTCAAGTATCTCTCGCAGTCCTACCTCTATAAACGGGGAGACAACGACTCGTTTATGGATAAGGGGCCGGGCCACCGTTACAAGCTTGCGTTCGAGGGGTATGATCGCTTGGCCGACGCCTTTTTCCCGAGGGGGAGCATCGAGGCCAATGCTATCAGGCGAGCCGTTCGGGATGAGTTGTCGATTAGGGCATTGCTCAACTTCAAGCTAGAGGACACCCGGGTGAACAAAGATGACATCCTGCTGCTGGATCGCCTCGCGGCCGCTGTCTACAGGGAGCGCTCGCCTATTTCGCGCGCGCTCTTCCTCATGTATAAGATGACCCCGCTCCCGCTGGCTCGCGCCGCGAGTGTCGTGTACCGCGCCCTGAAGCCTCGCCTGCGAACGCGTGAGTCCGCATGAGTAGCCTTCGGCTGTCGGTCTGCATCCCCACGTATAACTTCGGTGCGTTCATCGGGGCGACGCTCGACAGCATCGTTGCACAGGCGACCGGCGAGATTGAAATCGTCATTGTTGATGGGGCCTCGACGGACGATACCGCCCACGTCGTCCAGAAGATTGGACACGTGTTCCCCCGGCTTCGGTTTTACCGCCGTGACATCAATGGGGGAGTGGATGTGGACTTGGCCAAGGCTGTCGAACTAGCTCGGGGGGACTATTGTTGGCTGATGTCGGGCGATGATGTGCTTGCTCCACGCGCGATGGAGAGAGTCCTGGACGAATTGGAGGAGGAGCACGACGTTTATTTGTGCAACAGGACTGAGTGTGACCGCGACCTCACACCGATCACGCGGAGACCTTGGCTAGCGAGAGACTGCGGTGATGAAGTCTTTCAATTCGCGAGCAGCGCCGATTTCATGGGGTATTTTCGGAAGGCGCGCTCGCTCGGTGCCCTGTTCAGCTACATCAGCTCCATAATCACCCGGCGCGACAAATGGCTGGCAGTCAGGCCCGATGAAAGGCTCGCGGGCAGCCATTATGCTCACGTCTTTAGGTTGTTCTCCCTGTTGAAGAACAGGGGGAGCCTGAAATACATTCGGGACTCTCTCGTACTCTGTCGCGGTGATAACGACAGCTTCGCCGGCAAAGGAGTGTTGACACGCATCGCACTGGATCTCGATGGATTCGAACTCCTCGCCAGCAGGTTGTTCGACGAGCCACCAGTTCGGGAGGCCTTCAAGGCCGTGATGCGGCGCGAGCACGTCTGGTTCCACCTCGCCGGGCTGAGGAACCGTACGACGGATATGGGCATGTGGAACGCGTTCGAGAGGAAGCTCCTGGCGTACCATTATTCGCCTGCGCAACTGTACATCGTGAAAACGCTGGCCGCCTGGCCATTCATTCTTCCACTCGCCAGGCGGATCAACCACGTGCTACGTGCCAGGGGGCGGTTGCCGGCAGGGTGAGTGGATGCCGGATCAGGAAGCCTGAGGGGAAAGGGAGGATTGGGGCGTGTGCATCTGATTCATCGCCAGACGTGTCGCGTATGCGGGTCGTCGGCTCTGACGAAGGTCATTGACCTGGGAGAGCAATATCTTCAGGGCACCTTCGTCAAGCCCGGTGAGGAGCCTCCTTCCATGCGGAAAATCCCCATGGCCCTCGTCCGGTGCGATCCAACGAAAGACGAACACGCCTGCGGCTTGTTGCAGACCCTCAATACTGTTCCTCCCAGCATTCTCTATGCGACGTATTGGTATCGTTCAGGGACAAATCAAACGATGCGGAACCACTTGAGAGGCATCGCCCTCGAAGCCGTGGAAGCGATCGGCAAGACCAATGCGCGGGTGCTCGACATTGGGTGCAATGACGGCACGCTCCTGAAGTCCTACCCTGAAACCTTCAGCAGGTTTGGCGTCGATCCGTCCGATATTGCGCAGGAAGTAGGAGACGGCATCAAGGTGATCCAGGACCTGTTTCCCTCCCAGGAGCTGACAAAGGAAGTCGGCGGCAAGAGGTTCGATATCATCACGGCCATCGCAATGTTCTATGACCTTGAGGACCCTGTGTCCTTTGTCCAAAATATCAAGGAGATTCTGGCGCCGGATGGGCTGTGGATCGTGGAGATGTCCTATATGCCGGCGATGTTGAGGATGAATTCCTACGACACGATCTGCCACGAACACATTGAGTATTACAGTCTGGCTGTGCTGGAAAATATCCTGGAGCGAGCGGATATGAAGGTCATCCGCGTGGGACTCAATGATATCAACGGCGGCAGCATTCGTTGCTACGCGACCCACCTGGACAACTTCAAGTTCAGGGCGCCGGAGCATGGGCACACACTGGAGGCGCTCCGGCGGGAGGAATTCGACATGGAGCTCGACTCAGACCGGCCTTATAAGAACTTCCAGGAGCGTATCAACGCGCATAGGCAGGAACTCAATTCCTTGCTCAAGCGATTGAAGGGTGAAGGCAAGAGGATCCACGTGTATGGCGCATCGACGAAAGGGAACACCATCTTGCAGTGGTGTGGGATTGATAAGTCCATCGTGGACTGCGCGGCGGATCGAAACCAACACAAGCACGGAGCGAGGACCCTTGGCACCGACATTCCGATCATCAGCGAGGAGCAGTCGCGGGCGATGAAACCTGACTACTATCTGGTCTTACCCTGGCACTTCAAGAAAGAGTTCCTGGAGAGAGAGAAGCAGACGCTGGACAGTGGTGTTGGGATGATCTTTCCGCTGCCCAGCCTCGAGATCGTCAAACGATGAGCTCCGATGTCACTTCGTGCGACCGGTCACGCCCGAGCTCGCCAGTAGTCCAAGGAGTCCTTCACCGTTTGCTCAAACGGAATCGTCGGCTGCCAGCCAGTCAGCTCCCGGAACCGCGAACTATCCCCAATCAGCACCGGCACATCGGAGGGCCGCAACCGCTGCGCGTCGACCTCGACCTTGATGTCCTTCCGCTTCGATAACGAGAGCAGCATGCTGAGCACATCTCTGATGGCGTAGCCCTTGCCGCTACAGATGTTGTGGACGTCTCCCGGTGCGCAGTGCTCGGTGGCCAGCCAGTAGCCCCGTACGATATCACGCACGTCAGTGAAATCTCGGATGGCGTCCAGGTTTCCGACCAGTACGACAGGCCGCTGCAACTCCTTTTCGATATCGGCGATCTGCTTGGCAAAGTTGCTGACGACGAAGACCTCCCCCCTGCGCGGACCCTCGTGATTAAAAGCCCGAGTGCGGACGATCCTGATTTTGAACGATCGCCAATATTGGTAACCCATGTAATCCTGCCCAACTTTCGAAACCGCATACGGCGACATTGGACGCAGCGGGTTTGTTTCCTTGATTGGCAGTTCGTTGCGTTCCGCGTAGCCATACTCCTCCGATGAGCATGCAATCTGCACGATTGGGTCGTATCCGCTCGGCCGGAGGTGCTTGATCGCCTCAAAGAGGTTGCACTGCCCAACGATGTTGGTGGCGAAGGTGTCTGCGGGTGAATCCCAGGACGCCGGGACATAGCTCTGGGCGGCCAGATGGAAGATCCGATCGGGTTTGGTCTTCTCGATCACCCGATAGACGTTGTGCGAGTCAATGATGTCACACTCATGGAAGGCCACCTTGCCCTCGAGGTGATCCGCGGCATCTTCCTTGCTCCGCCACCGTCGCGTCCCATGGATCTCCACCGAGGGCTGATGAGCAACAATGTAGTCGGCGAGATGACTGCCGGCGAATCCAGTAATCCCAGTAATGAGGACTTTCATGAGCCCGCCTCCTGTGACGCCGGTGGTCCGGTCAAACTCCGCCTCATGTAGTCACCTGCCCGATAGAGGCATATGGCAGGCTGCGGCATTCTCCTTCCGTACGCGGATCTCCACCTCATGCCCGGTCGGGCTCAGGGGCGCGATGGTCCGGAGCCACCCATGACGGCTTGACCGGAGATCATGTACCATGGACGACATGAGAATCGGGGTCGATGCGCGCCCGTTGACCGGCCCTCCAGCGGGCATCAAAACCTACCTCAGCGAGTTACTCAATACAGTCGCGGGGCTGGACGGAAGACACGAGTTTATCCTGTATGCGCATCGGCCCATCACATTCGACGTACCCAGCAGTCAGTTTCAGGTTCGCATCCGGCGAATGTTGATGGACGTGGGCACGCTCTGGCTGCAACTCTACGCCCCAGCACTCGCCGCGGCCGACGGCGTTGATCTGTTTTGGGGTGCCGACTTTTTGCTTCCGCTCGGGTTGCCCCGGCGCATTCCGGCGGCCGTCACGGTCTACGATCTGGTACCGTTTCTCTTCCCTCAGACGATGCAACTCAGCAACTACCTGATCACCAGGTTCCTCCTGCCACCGTCGCTGGCGCGCGCTCAGCGGATCATGGTCATTTCCGAGTCGGCGGCCGCCGATGTGCGGCGTGTCTTGGGCATCTCGCCCGACCGGATCAGCGTGGTGACCCCGGGGGTGCGGGCTGGATTTGAGGTCCGAGATCCGCTCGAGGCGCGCCACCGGATCGCAGAGCGTTTGGACGTGGACGCGGGACGTCCATATCTGCTGACCGTCGGCACCGTGGAACCGCGGAAGAACCTGATCACACTGGTAAAAGCTCTGGCGAGCCTGCCCCGCGCGACGCGGACGAGATTCTCGCTGCTGGTAGCCGGTGCGCCTGGGTGGAAGACGTCTGCGCTGCATGACCTCGCCCGCCCGCTTCTGCGCGAGGGGACGTTCAGGTTTCTCGGGTTTGTCAGCCAAGAGGATCTCCCCTGGCTCTATGCGGGAGCGGCGATCTTTCTGTTCCCATCTCTCTACGAAGGGTTCGGCATCCCGGTCATCGAGGCGATGGCATCCGGGGTGCCGGTGGTGGGGTCGGATATTCCCGTGATCCGTGAAGTCGCGCGCGGTGCCGCCGTCCTCGTAGCGCCGACGGCGGCCGACAGCTGGGCGGAGGCGATTGTGGACCTGCTGGATGACCCGCCTCGCCAAGCGGCGATGCGCGAACGGGGGCTCGCGCGGGCCGCAGGGTACACCTTCGACCGCTCCGCCCGCCGGCTGCTGGACGTTTTTGCTACACTGGCCGGAGGAGCAGGGTCATAGTGCGCATCGCCATCAATGCCTCAATCTTTGACCGCCGTCCGTCGGGACTGGGTGTTTACACGCAGGCGCTGGCCGCCGCTCTGCACGCCCTGCACAACGACCTGGTCGTGTACACGAGCCGTCCCGACGAGATGCCGGGCGCCTCCGCGATCCGGCCGTGGGGGGAACCGTCCCGCGGAGGCCTGGGGCATCTGTGGAGGGTGCTGTGGACGCAGACGGGGCTGCCGCGCCGGATCCACAGGGATCAGGCGGATGTGCTGCTCAACCCGGTGGCCGAAGGGCCGACCCGCGCGCCCGTCCCCCAGGTGTCGGTGATTCACGATGTCATTCCGCTGCTATACCCTGAGGAAACCCCCCGCCAGCGGTGGTACATCCGGTCGTTCGTCCCGGCGGTGCTGCGGGCCTCGGCACGCGTCATCGCTGATTCTGCGCAGACCAAAGCCGATGTCGTCACCCACTATGGACTCTCGCCCGAGCGCATCGCTGTGGTGCCGCCGGGGGTGGACCGCGGCCAGTTCTTTCCCCGTCCGGAGGCCCGCGCCGAGACCGCGCGGCTCGGCTTGCACGCGTACCTCTTATTTGTAGGAAATCTCCGTCCGCACAAGAACGTGGCCCGGCTGCTGGAGGCCCTGGCCCGGATTCCCGGCGAGTTGACGCTGGCCGTCGTGGGGCACCGGGATCCTCGCTACTGGCCGGTCCTGGCCCGGCAGGCCGAGGCGTTGGGCGTCGCCGGCCGCGTGCGCTTTTTGGGTTTCATGGAAGCGCGCTGGCTTCCCGTGCTGTATTCGGCGGCGCTGGCCGTCGTGGTTCCCTCGGTGTATGAGGGGTTCGGCCTTCCGGTGCTCGAGGCGATGGCCTGCGGGGCCCCGGTGATCGCATCCACAACGGGCGCGCTGCGAGAGGTAGCCGGGGATGCCGCGGTGTTGGTGGATCCTCACGACGTGCCGGGATGGGCCGGTGCGATCACGCGGGTCGGCGCCGACGCGGCGCTGCGCGCAGACCTCCGCGCCCGAGGCATGGCCAGGGCGGCGCAGTTTTCCTGGAGCGAGACGGCGCGGCGTGTGCTGGCGCTTGCCGCCGAGGTGCACGGCGCGCGCACACGGGTCGCAGACTACGCATGAGGATGTGGTGGCATACAACGTTCAGGGACCCCGATGCTGGCCGAGGGACGCCGCAGACAACTCCACGTGCTCCTCGCGATCGTGCTGGATGCGTGCACGATGGCGGCCGCATTTTCCCTAGCCTACCTGCTGCGGTTCTTCTGGGAAGTTGTGCCGGCATCCGACTCGCCGCCGGTCGGCCCTTATCTTGCGATCCTGCCCGTGCTTGTTCCGGTCTGGATCAGCGTCTTCGCCGCCTACGGACTGTACCGCGAACGGCTCCAGGGCTTCTTCGATGAGGCCCTGCGGGTCACGAGCGCGGTATCAGTCGGCATGATGGCACTGCTGGCAGGATCCTTCTTCTACCGGCAGTTCTCCTATTCTCGGTTGTGGATTCTCTTCGCCTGGGGCATCAGCATTGTGCTGGTGCTGAGTGCGCGCGGGGTGCTCCGCGCGGCGCACCGGGCGGTCCGCTCACGCGGCGTGGACGTCCGCCGCGTGCTGGTCGTCGGCAGCGGACCGGAGGCACGGGATCTCGTGCGTGTGCTGCGGGCCCACCCGGAGTACGGTCAGCGGCCCGTCGCGTTCGTAACCGGCGGATCGGAAGCCGAACTAGACGGCCTCCCGGCCGCCGGGACGCCGCGGCAGATCCTGACCGCCGTGCGCCGGGTGGGTGCGCACCGTGTGATTATTGCGTTGCCCGCGGACGCGAGAGAGACGACGCTGCAGGTCACCGCGGCGTGCCAGGAGGCGGGGGTACCGTTCGCGATCGTTCCCGACCTGTACACCCTCGTGTCCAGCGGCGCAGAGGTAGAATTGGTAGACCGCCTGCCGCTGCTGACGCTGCGCGGGACCCCGCTGGCCGGATGGGGACGGCGATTGAAAGATGCGCTGGATGTGACCGGGGCCCTGGTCGGGATGATCCTCTGCCTGCCGCTGATGGCGATCATTGTGCTCCTGATTGTCTTCGATAGCCGGGGCCCGGTGTTCTACCGGCAGCAGCGCATCGGCAAGGCGGCCGTGCCGTTCTACGCCTGGAAGTTCCGCACCATGGTCGTCGGCGCAGATCAGCGTCTGGCGCGAGATCACAGGTTGCGGGAACGCTTTACGGCCACATTCAAACTCGTCGACGATCCGCGCGTGACCCGGATGGGTCGCTGGCTGCGGCGCACCAGCCTTGACGAACTCCCGCAGCTCATCAACGTCCTGCGGGGCGAGATGAGCCTGGTGGGCCCGCGTCCAATCGTGGAGGAGGAGTTGCGCAAGTACGGGGCATGGGAACGCCGGCTCCTCTGCGTGAAACCCGGGCTGACCGGGATGTGGCAGGTGCTGCGGCACCACAAGCCCGACTATGCGCAGCGCGTCAGCCTGGACATGTACTATATTGACCACTGGTCGGTGGGACTGGATTTGAAGATCCTGCTCCGAACGCTGCCCTCGGTGATTGCCGGACGGGGAGCGTACTGACAGTGGCGATGTCTCAGCTGGCAGAACAGTCAACGGAATCCCGTTTCCCGCTTCCCGTTTCCCGTTTCCGCCATTTACGTGTCGCCCTGGTGCACAACTGGCTGGTGACGCTGGGCGGGGCGGATCGGGTGCTCCTCGCGCTTCACGACGTATTTCCGCAGGCCCCCGTATTCGTCGGGGTGCACGACCTGCGGCGCCTTCCCGACGCCTTCCGCCGGCTCGACATCCGTGCGACGTGGCTCCAGCAGATCCCAGGCGCGGCCACGCGCCACCGCCTGCTGGTGCCGCTGATGCCGCTGGCGTTCGGCCGTCTCGTCCTGCGCGGATACGATGTGGTCATCAGCAGCAGCCACGCCTGCTCTCATAGCGTGTCCACACCTGGGGCGCGGCACATCTGCTATTGTCATACGCCGATGCGGTACGCCTGGGACCTGCGAGACGAGTACCTGGCGGCGCTGCCGGGTGTGACGCGCCCGGCGGCGCGTGTGATGCTGGCCTGGCTGCGGCGGCGTGACAGTGCGGCGGCGGCCCACGTGGATGAGTTCATCGCCAACTCGCACTATGTCGCCTCGCGCATCCGTCGCCACTACGGCCGCGAGTCAACGGTCATTTACCCGCCCGTCGATACAGACTTCTTCACGCCCTCCGAATCCACACAATCAACACAGCCCACACAATCTACACAACCTACACAATCCACGCAATCAGATGCGGACGAGTCGCGGGAGCGGGAGGATTTCTATCTCGTCGTTTCACGGTTGGTCCCCTACAAGCGCGTGGATGTGGCCGTGGAAGCATTTAACCGTCTGGGACGGCCGCTGGTGATCGTCGGCGACGGCCCGGAGCGACGGCGGTTGCAGGCGATGGCGCGCCCGCATATCCGCTTCGTCGGGGAGCTTGCGGACGTCGCCGTGCGCCGCTATTACCGCCAGTGCCGGGCGCTCGTGTTTCCCGGCGACGAAGATTTCGGTCTCGTCCCGGTCGAGGCCCAGGCGTGTGGACGCCCGGTGATCGCGTATGGACGCGGCGGCGCGCTGGAGAGCGTGGTGCGGGGGGCGACCGGGATTTTCTTTGACACGCAGACGCCTGACGCGCTGAGTGCGGGGGTGCGCGCGGCGGAGGCGACAAGGTTCGACGCCGCCACGATCCGCCGGCATGCGGAGCAGTTCTCCCGGCAGCGGTTCATCGGCCAGATCGAGGAGTTCGTCGCGCGCAGCCTAGAGAATGCGGGAACGCCCACGCCGGCGGTGCCGGCTCGGGGCGGAGCGCGGGAACGGGGGAACCCCCACGCCGGCGGTGCCGGCTCGGGGCGGAGCGCGGGAACGGGAAACTCACATGGTTCCCTCGCCCCTTAGGGGAGAGGGTTGGGATGAGGGGGACTGCTCAGTTGTCGAGTCACGAGTCACCAGTTACGAGTCACGAGATCGCGCGCGGGATCGACGCCCTGACCGGAAACCTGGAGCGCGTGGTGGTGGGCAAACGCACTGAGCTCGAACGGGCCGTCGCCGTGCTGCTGGCGGGCGGTCATCTGCTCCTGCAGGATGTGCCGGGCGTCGGCAAGACGGTACTGGCCCGCGCGATGGCGCGATCCATCGGGGGCACATTCAAGCGGGTGCAGGCCACGCCCGATCTCCTGCCGTCCGACATTACCGGCGGCATGGTCTACGATGCCGGGCGCGGCACGCTGCGGTTTATCCCTGGTCCCGTGTTCGCCAACGTCGTCCTGGCCGATGAACTGAACCGGGCGACGCCGCGCACCCAGGCCGCATTCCTGGAAGCGATGGGGGAGGCGCAGGTCAGCGTGGAAGGCACAGCGTATCCACTGCCACACCCGTTCTTCCTCATTGCCACGCTGAATCCCGTCGAACACCACGGCACCTATCCGCTGCCAGAGGGCCAGCTCGACCGCTTTCTGGCGTCTATGTCTCTCGGCTACCCGCGCCTCGACGACGAGGTCGAGGTCATCGCGCGACAGCAGCTGACCCATCCGCTGGACTCACTCCAGCCCGTCGTCACGCCCGCCGATGTGCTCACCTGGCAACGGGAGGTGCGCGCGGCGCGCGTGGACCGCTCGTTGATGTCGTACGCGGTGGAGATCGTGGCCGCAACGCGGACCCACCCGGAGGTCGTGCTCGGCGCCAGCCCCCGCGCGTCGGTCGGGTTGGTGCGGCTGGCCCAGGCGTGGGCGCTGCGAGACGGCCGGGAGTTTGTCCTGCCTGATGACGTGAAGCGGCTCGCGCCGTATGTGCTGGCGCACCGCCTGATGGTTCGGTCCCGGACTGTCTCCGCGGCGGCCCTGGTCGAAGACATCCTTTCGGGCACGCCGGTGCCGGTGTTCTCGACCTGAACAAAGTGGTCTACCCAGTCTCCCCGGTCTTCTCAGTCTCCGCGGTCTCAAACCGGCTGCCTGATCATGCTGGGCACGCCGTAGACTGGGTAGACTGGGAAGACTGAGTAGAGTGGGAAGATGTGGGAGACGTTGATGAGACCAACAGGTGACGCGATCGCTGTCGCCGTCCTGGCGGCGCTGCTGCTGTTTATCGCCGTCAACCTGCAGGCCGGCTGGGTGTATGCGGTCGACGCCTTGCTGATTGGCTTACTCGCCGTCGGCGGTCTATCGGCCGGTCTGGGCATCCGCGGGCTGACGGTGGAGCGGGCGATGCCCCGTGAGGCATTTGAGGGCGATCCGGTTCCCGTGACATTGCGGGTCCTGCTGCGCCGTGGCCGCCGGTACTTCATCACCCTCCATGATACCTTTCCAGGTCTGGCACCGGGAATGGTTCGCCTCGCGGTCTGTGACGCCCGCTCCCCGGCCGCGCAGTCCTATCAGACGGCTGCGCTGCGCCGGGGTGTCTTCACGGCGGAGACGGTCGAAGCGCGCTCGTCCGGTCTGGCAGGATTGTTTGTCTTCCGCCGGCGAGTGGCGGCGCCGGGGGCCATCACCGTGTTTCCCCGGTACGCAGTGCTCGCGGAGTTCCGGGTTCCCGGACGCACCGGACCGGACGCCGCATCGGTCCCCCGAGCGGACCGCGCGGGGTTGGAAGTCGCGGGCGTGCGCGAGTTCCGCGACGGGGACAGCCTGCGCCACGTGCACTGGCGCAGTACCGCCCGCCGCGGCACCCTGGTCGTCCGTGAGTTTGAGCACGAGGCGGCCGAGGCGGTCGCGCTGCTGATCGACACGCGCATCGAGCCCTATAGCGCTGACCCGAGTGGACAGGCGTTCGAGGATCTCGTGCGGGCGGCGGCATCGATCGTGCACGCGGTGACCCGGGCAGGACGCCCGATACAGCTCATCGGTGCGCGCGGGTCGCAGGTCAACACGACCGTGGCCGGCTGGTCGCAGGCGCTGCACTGGCTGGCCCACGTGCAACTTCACGGGACACTGTCCCCCTTTGAGGCGTACCGGTCGGCCGTTGCGTCCGGCACGCCGGCGGTGGTCTGCTCCGCGGATATGGATGCCCCGGCGGCATTCGCGCAACACGGCATTCCCGTCGCCGCTGTACTTGTCGATGCGGCGTCGTATGGAGATCGAGGAGATGCGGGCGGTTCGAGCGGAACGATGGTGCTGGACGCGCTGGGGATTCCGCTGGCCTTGCTGCGTCGCGGGGCGGAGGTGGGGGCGTGTCTGGCCTCTCTCAGTCAATGACCCCGCACCATCTGGTGCAGGGCATCGCGCGCCGGTTCCGGCGCCCCGCAGAAGACTCCCTGGCCATCCGTGCTGCCGTGCTGGTGGCCGTCCTGGTGGCTGTGGCCGCCGTCGGGGTGCAGGAGGAGTTCACCGCGCAAGCTGTCCTCGCCGCGATTGCGATCACTGTGGCCCACGGCGTGAGCTACCTCCGCCGCCGCTCTGCCAACTGGTGGATGAAGCTGGCGATCGTGGCGCTGATCTTTGGGGTCGCGCGAGATTTCTTCGTCGCCTTGGTCGCCAATCCGTATGATCCCCGTATTCCACTCGTCCGGTTGTTTCTCTGGCTGCAAGTCTTGCACAGCTTTGATCTGCCGGCCCGGAAAGACCTCAAGTACTCCCTGGCCAGCGCGGTCGTGCTGATGGCGGTGGGCGCCGTCTATACGCGGGAGACGTCCTTCGGCCTACTGCTCGTGCCGTTTACGATGGCCGCCGGGATCGCACTCGTGGCCATCCAGGCCGACCGCGCGCACACCCCGTGGTGGTCGCTCGTCAAGCTCGGCGCACGGCTGAGTGTCGCGGTGCTGCTCTGCGCGGTGCTGGTGTTCCTGCTCGTTCCCCGCGGTCAGGGCTTGCGACTCCGCGGATTGCCTGTGTCGGCCAGATTGTCATGGGTATCCCGCCTGCACACCCGAATCATGAATCCGGCCTATCCAGATGAACCCGGAACCGATCCGGAGCAGGCGCCGCCTGTGTTCAATCCGCAGGGGTATGTCGGATTCTCGACCTACGTGGATCTCCGCCTGCGCGGTGTGCTTGACGATGCGCTGGTCCTGCGCGTGCGCCCCACACGGCCCGGGTACTGGCGCGGGCTCGCGTTTGACACATACACGGGACGGGGCTGGCGGATGAGCGATCACGCGGTGGAGGAATTTGCCTCCTCCGAGCAATCACGCATCGTTCCCCGGCTGGGCCCAGACGAGCCGTGGCCCGCGGGATCGGAGCAGAGCGTTCAGACCTTCTACGTGGAGGCAGAGCAGCCCAACGTGATCTTCGCCGCATACCGGCCGTTTGAAGTGTTCTTCCCGACCGGGACAATCGGTGTGGATCGCTATGCCGGAATGCGGAGCCCCCTCCGTCTGGAACCGGGAATGGTGTACAGCGTGATCAGCCGGGTGCCTGCACCGGGCGCGGCGCTTCTGGCCCGCGGCCACGGGGACGTCCCGCCGCACATTCGCGCACGGTACCTGCAGTTGCCGGCGATCTCATCGCGCGTCCGCCGCCTGGCGTCAGACCTCACGGCCGGCGTGGAGAGCCCCTACCAGCGCGCCGAGGCGATCCGCCGCTATTTGCAGCATGGCTTCACGTATACGCTGCAGGCGCCGCTCCTACCGGATCATGCCGATGCCGTGGACGAGTTTCTGTTTGTCACCCGCCAGGGATCGTGTGAGACGTTTGCCAGCGCGCTGGCGGTGCTGCTGCGCGCTGCCGGGGTTCCGGCGAGACTGGTGACTGGGTATACGACCGGATCGTACAACGTGTTCACGGGCTACTATGAAGTGCGCAACTCCGACGCCCACGCCTGGGTCGAGATGTTCCAACCTGGGGCCGGGTGGATCGAGTTCGAGGCGACACCGAGTTTTGCCCCCGCCAGCGACATCGCTGGCCGTCCGGTGGGGCAGTGGCTGGCCGCAGACGCCGCCTCCTGGGTGGCCGGGATGATCGTGCAGGCGGCGCACCGCCTGCCTGTCGGCCGGGTAGGTGCGAAGGCGGGCGCCGCCGGCGTACTCGTGGGTGCGGCGCTGCTGGCCGGGATGCTGGGAGGCCTCCGCTTTCGCCGTCACCACCGCAGGTCGCGCGGAATCGTGGAGCGCAGGTATGCGGCCATGCTGCAGGCGCTGGCCCGCCGGGGGTTCACACGGCGCGCGGCGATGACGCCAAGCGAGTTTGCGGCGTCCCTGCCGGTGACCGTGCGGCCGGCCGCCGATCGCATCACGCGACTCTTCGAGTCGTGCCGGTATGGGCATCGTCCCACCGATGCGGGGACAGATGCCGCCTCGCGTCAGGCTTTGCGTGATCTCCGCCATGTCGTGCGCCGCGCGCGCATCGAATCAACTCAATCTAGACGATCGGCATGAGTCTCGCCGCGTCGGCCGTCATGGCGTTTGTCCTGGGGACGATTCTCGGCAGCTTCCTGAATGTGGTCATCTACCGTCTTCCCAGGGGGCTCTCCATCGTCAGGCCTGGATCGCGCTGCCCGCACTGTCACACCCCCATCCGTCCTCGCGACAACATCCCCCTGCTCAGCGTTCTGATCCTGCGCGGGCGGTGTCGGACGTGCCGCGCGCCGATCAGCTGGCGGTATCCGCTGGTGGAGGCCGCGAGCGGAGGACTTCTGGCCGCGATCTGGATCCGGTTCGCACCATCGGCGGCATGGGTCCCGCTGGTGGCGACGGCACTGTTCTCCCTCATGCTGGTCGCCGTGTTCTTCATCGATCTCGATCATCAGATCGTGCCCAACGCCATCACCTATCCGGGGCTGGTCGCGGGATTGCTGTTCGCCATCCCACAGGGACGGCTCGTGCCCTCGCTCTTGGTGGCGGCGGGGGCCGGAGCGGTGTTCCTCATGATCGCGCTGGTCAGTGGCGGGGGCATGGGCGGTGGGGATATCAAACTGGCGGCGATGATGGGCGCGTTCCTCGGATGGCCGCTGACCGCGGTGGCGTTGCTGCTGGCGTTTCTGACCGGGGCCACAGTCGGCGTGCTGCTCATTGCGTTGAAGCGGCGTTCGCGCAAGGATCCCATTCCCTTTGGTCCCTCGCTGGCCGCCGGCGGCGTGATCGCGGTGTTCGCGGGTGAGCGCCTCCTTCGCTGGTATCTTGGAATTCCGTAAGCCGCGGAACACAGCCTGGTGCTTCCTTCGTAACTTTCGTGGAAGGATAATGGAAGAGAGCAGCGGCGTGTCCGGCACGCGGCGTGCTCGCAGTCTACCTGCTATATGGGCAGGGCATGACCATAGGAGATTCCATGTGCCCAAAACCGGTGCGCTCTAAAGACGGCGACGCGGGCTTCACGCTGATCGAGCTCGTTATCGTCGTGGGTTTGATTTCGATCGTTTTGGTCATCCTGGTGTTGGGCGTGCGCCGGGCCAGCGATGCCTTCTCGCTTCGCCGGGCCGCGACGATCGTGGCGTCTGAGACCCGCCGGGCGGCGTCGTCGGCGGTGGCGGACAACGTGCCCTACACCGTCGAGTTCCAACTCAGCAGTCCGTACGGAATCACCGTGTATCGTCAGACGGTCGTGCAGCGAACATTCGCGGGTCAGGACTGGCCCCTGTCGGTGACGATTCCGAGCGCTGGGGCGACGATCCCTAACTGCACGACTCCTGGCAACGCCTCTAACAAGTGCGTGACCTTCCAGCCCCTCGGGTTTGCGGTGGCAGGAGGCACGGTGCGACTGCTTAGCCGGACCGGCGTCGGTGTGAATATCGCCATCATTGCCGCCACCGGACGGGTGAGTGTAGGACCGTAAATGAGCAACGAGCGCGGGTTTACCCTGATCGAGATCCTCGTGTCCCTGGCGATTTTTGCCGTGGTGGTCATCGGCGCGCTTGGGGTGCTGGGGGCAGCCGGGTCCGGCGGATTCCTGTCAGCGTTTCCCACCGGGTTCGTCACCACCCGTGCCGCGCGTGATATCACGGCGGCCGCGGTGTATCTCCAGGCGTTTCAAGAGCATGCAGCGCAGCAGGCAATAAGCCAGGGCGACGCCTCGCTGGTCCAAGGCACCTACTGCCAGGGGTCAGATCCGAGTTGCGCAAACAACCTCTCATCGGCCGGACTGGGCAGTTACCCGCTACCGTCCTGCAATAGCAGTACCCCATGCCCCCAACCCTATCAGCTGGATTGGCGGAAGATCGACGTCACGATCCAGCGGTGGTACGCGTGCTTCAATACGAGTACCACTCCACCCACGTTCGTGAAGTACAGCACCGACCCGGGATCGGGCTGCACCGTGGACACGGCCCAGGAGTACCTGGTGCGCGTGCGATCCACGCTCACCTGGCAATATCGCGGGGCGACGCGGACCCTGGTCGTGGAACGGTATCTCCCATGATGCAACGCATCGCGCGAAGTCTCCGCAATCAGCACGGCGTCACCCTGATCGAACTCCTGGTCGCGCTCGCCGTCTTCGCCCTCTTTATCCTCATGATCGATGCCATCTTCAGCAGCGCCCGGACCAATGCTCGCAAGACGGAGATTGCGGCCGACGTCCAGCAGAACGCCCGCGTCGCCGCGGACCGGATTCTCCGCGAGCTGCACGAGACGAACATCAATCAGGTGCTGGTCGACAACACACTCCCGGGGGCCAGCCAGATTGTCTTCAAATCGGCGCGCCTGGCAGAAGACAACTCGATCTTTTGCCTCTACACGCGCACCGCGTCGGGCCTGGGCTACGATCCAAAGTGTTTCGCCGCCCCTGGCCCCGTCGTGGCAGGCCCGCCATATGCGAGCCCGGAGCCCATCGCGCCCCACGGGACGTATACGCCGATCTGGCAGCGCTACGTCGGATACTTCGTCACGAGTACGCCCGATGGCCTCTACGCACTGCAGCGGGTTGTCGGCGATCTCTCCACTCCGGACTCCCCGCTGAGTCTCTCGGTGCTGGCGGGTGGCGATACGGTGGCGACGCTGATTCAGAGTTTTGATGTTTCAGTCACCGGCGGTGTGGTCGCCGTGACCTTGAAGGCGAAAGGGACTGAAGTGGTGCAGGGCCGGACTCTTCCCGCGCAGGAAATCCTCCTGCCCGGCCAGTCGCTGACGCGCAACTGACCTCGTCGTAAGGCGAGGATCCTTGAAAAAGCGTGACGGTGAGTGAGATGAGGATGTGGATGAGAAAGCGTGGAAACGAACTGCCAGGTTTCCGCCTGATGTCGCGTTCCCGCGTTCCCGCGCTCCGCTCCGAGCTCGCGAAGCGAGCGTGGGGGTTCCCGCGATTCCGCGAACGTGGCGCCGCGCTGATCACCGTGCTGTTGTTCGTCGTCCTGATGTTCATTCTCATCACGGCGATGCTGACAGTGACGGGTAATGAAGTGGTGATCGCCAGCCTGCAGCGAGATGGCATACGGGCAACCGAGCTGGCGCAGGCGGGGATCCAGGAGGCGATCGCCCGCGTGAAGAATGGCCGGCCTTATAGCAGCGGGTTTTGCAGCGCGCTCAGCCCGACCCCTGCGTGCCAGTCTGGAACCCCTAATGGTGTGTATGTGACGGTCACCCGGGTCTTCCCCGGGATGAACTCAGCCTACCTCCAGATTGATGCAATCGCCACCGGGATCGGCAGGGCCACGCGACATCTCACGGCGCTCGTCCTGCAAGAAGTCAACGCGTTCCCGCCCAACGTGACCTTTGCCGCCAGCGTCACCGAGCAGGGCAGCGCATCCATTTCATGCGGCGACGCCTATTCGCAAACATTTCTCCAGTACAGTGCCTATCCGGTGCGCCCGCCACAGCCCCCGTGTAAAGAGTCTCCTTTTAGTTACTCGGGCTATCGGGTCAGCAAGACGCAAGGCGACACCGTCCCCCCATGCTACACGCACGCGGGTTGTGTGTTGGCCAAAGCGATCGCTGACCCGACTGACTCGAGAAACCCGCCCACAAACAGCGATGTGAATGACTGGTATCCGAGCACGCGGGTGACCACCCCGGCGGCGAGTTCGCTTGGTCGGGACATCCTGGGCTTTCAGGCCGACGCGGATCCCACTCATCCTACGTGCAAGCCTAACAACCCCATCTACAAGGGCAACCTGCCGAGCGGGGCAGTGCTGCAAGATGATTCAATCGCACCGTCCAACATGCCGATATATGGGTACGACATTGATACTCCACCGCTGCCCACCGGCCCGTCCTCAGCCCCCACATTGGCGGTTGGCGCTAACGACACCTCGAGCAGTGCGCCCAACGGCACTTACAGTGTGATCGTCACGTGGTGGACGCCGAGTGGCGAAAGCTATGGATCGCCGGCAAGTGCGCCGATCACCGTGACGAGTCACGATATCAATGTAAGCAATATCCCCCCCGGACCGGGGGGCACGACGGCCCGCGGGATCTACGCGTCCAAGAACGGGGGATTGCCGTACCTACTTGTCGGAATCATCCCCAACAACACGAGCACAACCTTCCCTGCCACGATTAAGACTGACAAGGCATACTGGACGACGCCGCTGCCGACGTCGAACGTCTCTCAATTGGACCCCGACCTCTTCTCCTGTGGGCTACCGTACGAGTGGGTGCCGATGGACTACCCGGACCTCACCGACGAGCACGGCAGCATCCTGCCTGGCGGTGATGTCGCAGGCAGACGGTGGTTCAAGACTATCGTCTTCCAGCAGTGGTTCCAGAACTACTGGTTCTTCTGTGCATCTGCTTCTGCTGACCCGCTGAATATTTGCTACCAGCAGGATATGACGGTGGTAAAGCGCGGGAATGGACAAGGGACTCAGCAGTGCAATACTGATGAAGCGAACTGGACACCGTTCCTGCCCGACCCTGACAGCCGCATCTGTGTGAATGCGAACGTCGGGGATCCGGCGCCGAGCGTCCAGCCCGACCTCATCCAATACCCGCAGTTCGGCGCGGTGCCGCCCTTCCCAGACATGTCGTCCGTCACAAGCAACTACGACTGCACGAAGTCAGGCAGTGGGGTACTGAACTCACTCCCTACCGCCTGCACCAAGCTGGATGGGACTCCCACCACAATGGATCTAGGCTACTGCAGCAACACGAGCACGACCCCTCCGTGTCCCCCGCCAGACAGCCGTTCCGTCGCGTTTGAGCTCAACGGTGATTGGACTATTAACGGGAACCTCACCGGATACGGCACCATCGTCGTCAACGGTAACCTCATCGTCAACGGGACCTTCACGTACTACGGCACCATCATCGTGAACGGGACCGTGCAGGCGGGTACCGGGAACGTGAACGTCTACGGGGGGTTGGTCGCCCAGGACACGCTGAAGCTGATTGGTAACATCACCGTGAACGGCGGCACCACGGTGGGTGCGGCCGGCATCCCCACAGGGACGTCGCTCGTGTTTGGAAAGGCGTGGTATGAACGCTAGTTCGTTGTTTCGTGCCTCTCTTGCGGCTCGCGGGGCGGGCCGATCGGGCAGGACTGATATGACCCGCGCCGGGGCAGGATAATTCAGGACGCTTCCATGGAAGCTTGCAGGAATTATAGGCTGCTGTAGAAGAGTAGCCTAGCGCGCGAGCCCAAACGCAGGTTCGTGAGGAGGCTCCATGGCACTCTTTGGGCCGAAACGCTTCGTGGGGCTGGACATCGGCAGCCACACCATCAAGGCTGTGGAGATCGCCCCCGCCGGCGGAAAATATCGGGTTGTGCACGCCGGTTTCGCCGAGACACCGCCCGGAGCGGTCAAAGAGGGCGCGGTGGTAGAACCGCAGGCCCTCGGGCTGGCCATCAGGCAGGTCATCGCCAAGGCGGGCATCAAGCCGGGCCGCGTCGTGTCCGCCGTCGGCGGCCAGGCCGTGATCGTGCGCGAACTCAAGCTGCCGCCGATGTCGGAGGATGAACTGAAGCAGGCGGCCCGCTTCGAGGCCGAGCGATACATCCCGTATGGCGTGCGCGAAGTCAACATGGACTTCGACGTCATCGGGGAAACTACCGAGGACAACCAGCGCAAGATCGTGGTACTGCTCGTCGCCGCCCGCCGCGATATCGTCGACAAACATGTACAGGCGCTCGAATCAGGAGGCGTGGAGCCGTTCGTGCTCGACGTCGAATCGTTTGCGGTCATCCGCGCGCTGGTGGCGCAGGGACGCACGGGGACCAACGGAGCTGCCACGGTGTTCGTCGACCTGGGCGGGGAGACGACAGACATCGTGATCACCGAGGGCGACCAGCTCCGGCTGACCCGCAACATCAACGTCGGCGGAGACAGCCTGACCAAAGCTGTGGCCACGCGGCTCGACATGGAGTTCCCATCGGCGGCACAGGTCAAAGAGGAGAAGGGGACGGTCCTCCTGGAGGGTGAACCCCTGCCGGAAGACCGGACGGTCTCAGCGCTCCACGACGCGATGCTGCCGATTCTGGGAGACCTGGCCACCGAAGTGCGCCGGTCCATGGACTACTTCCAGACCCGCTGGCGAGAGAGCCGGGTCGGGCGGGTCGTGCTGAGCGGCGGTACCGCGCGCCTGGCAAATCTGGATCGCTTCCTGTCGCTGGAACTCGGGGTGGAAACTGTCGTGGGCGACCCGTTCGTGCAGTGTGAGGTCGCCGATCGCGTGCTGCCGTCCGAGCAGCGCAAGCAGGTCGCGCCGGCGATGGCCACGGCCGTGGGCCTGGCCCTGCGGGGGACTGTCGAGCGATGATCCGTATCAACCTCCTCCCCCGGGAGCGAGTCCGCCGGCCTGCGGTGGCGCCACGGCTGCTGGTGGGGCTGGCCTTTGTGGTGGTGACGACGGCCCTGGTGCTGGCGACCCTGGCGCTGAACCTGCGCAACTCCCGCGTGCGCGGGGAGATCGATGACGTCAACGCGCGGATCGAGGAACTCAAGCCGAAGGTCGCTGAGGTGGAAGCCCTACAGCGGCAGATTGCCGAGGCCCGTCGCAAGGAACAGCTGCTGCGGCAGCTGGAGAGCCTGCGCATTCCCTGGGACAACGTGCTCAACGAGTTGGGGAAGATCATTCCGGCGGACGTGTGGCTGATTCGCATCGAGGCGAAGGGCGACGGCAACCTGACGTTCAACGGATTCGGGCTGAGTTATGAGGCGGTGGCCCGCTTCATGGTGAACCTCGATGCCTCGCCGCTGTTCCAGGATTCTGACCTGAGCATCGGCCAGAAACAGACGCAGGGCAGCCGGGAAGTTATCAACTTCTCGGTGACCGCGCGCCTGACCCCGCAGCAGAAGGAGGCCGGGGTCCGATGAGTGGGCGAGAACGCCTCATCCTGATGGTCCTCGGCCCCCTGGGTATCCTGCTGATCTTCTACTACTTTGTCTATTCACCCAAGCAGGCGGAATATCAGCGCCTGCGGGCGCAGCTCGAGGAGCGCCGCACCCAACTGGAACGGATGGAAGCGACAGCCCGTCAGCTCACGCGGCTCCGCGAGGAGTACACGCGGCTGCAGGCGTTCATCACGGAGGTGGAGGCGAAGCTTCCGGCAGAAAGGGAACTGCCGTCGTTGCTGGTGCAGTTGGAGCGGTTGACCCGGTCGCTGGGTGTGAGCCTGGAAAGCATCCGGCCGAGCGCGGTGCAATCATCACAACCTGCCCCGCCGCCGGGCGCTGCCGCCCCGCCCCCACCGGGTGCCGTGCCGGCTCCGGGTGGCGGAGCTCCGCCAGCACCTGGCCCAGCCGCGGTTCCGGCCTACCAGCGGTTCCCGATCACCCTGCAGGTGGTTGGAACATACCACCAGATCATCAGGCTGGCGACGGAGTTGAACTCGTTTCCACGCATGGTGGCGATCCGGAACCTGGCATTCACGCCGAAGCAGGTCCCAATATTGATCGTGAACGCCGATATCGAAACGTATGTGCTGCCCAAGGGGGCACGGTAGATGGCCAGGGTCAGCGCGGTCATTGCCAAGGTCCGCGAGCTTCTCCAAAAGAATCCGATTGCGCGCTATGGCCTCCTGATCCTCGTCGTCGTCGTTGCCGCCTATCTCGTCGCCGGCCGTCTGTTTGGCGGCCGTGGCGCTCCGCCGGCGGCGACGGGACTGCCCTCACCTCCGCCGGCGGCGACGCCAAGGCCGGCGGCACCGGGCCAGGCGCCTGCTCCGGCGGCAACGCCGGCTCCAGCCCCAGGAGCCCCCGCGACGCCCACGCCGCCGAAGACGTCGGTGGTGCCGCAGGGACCGACCGGTCGTCCTGACCCGTTTATTCCGCTCGTCACGACGCCTGTCCCGGGCCAGACGCCGCCGGGTGCGCTCCCGCCGCCGCCATTCCCCGTGCCGGGACAACTTCCGCCGCCGCCGCTCCCCGGACAGGTGCCGGGGGTTCCGGGCGGGCCGCTGGCCGTGACCGGGATTGTGGGCGACGGTAAGTCCGTCGCAGTGATCGTCATTGGAGGCCGAACGGAAATTATCGCCCCAGGAGATCAGATCGGTGATCTGCGTGTCTTACGCATCGACGCCACCCGGCGAACCGTGACGTTCCTGCAGGCCGGGAAGCGATTTGACGTCGCTATGGGAGGTGACTGAGACGTTATGCGCGGTCGAACGTTTCGCCTACACATCGTCCTGATTCCACTCCTGGTGGCGTTGCTGGTCGTTCCGTCAGTCGTGACGGCGCCCGTGCAGGCCGGCCCGATGCGAGTCACCCAAGTCACCGTGCGAGAGTACGGGACACGCCTGGTCGTCGGTATTGTGGCCACCGGGCAGATCCTGTTCAACATCACGGAGATCGAGGCCCCGCTGCCGCCCCGCGTCGCCATTGATATTCTCAATGCCGTGGCTGATGACCGCGTGCGCGTGGCCACAGACGTGAAGAAGGGCAACGTCCTGCGCGTGCGGGTGGGCCAGTTCCAGGACAGCCCCGCGATCGCGCGGGTGGTGGTGGATCTTGTTCGTCCCGTGCATGTCGATGTGCAACGCTCTGCGCCGAACATCCTAGCGGTGAGCGTGCCGCTGCATTCGCCCGGCACGGCCGAGGTCACGGCTGCAGTGAGCACGCCGATTCCAAGCTCGGGCGGCGCGATGGTGCCTGCCGTCTCGGCACCTGCGGGGACGGGTCTGATCAAGACGGCGCAGCAACCGATTGTGCCTGGTGCACCGGCTGGGCCCGGACTGATCAGACTGCTGGAATTCCGCGGCGTGTCCATGGCCGATGTGCTCAGCGCCCTCTCGAAGTTGTGCGGATTCAACCTGGTGACTGATTCATCCGTGCAGGGGACGATCACGCTGCGGCTGCTGGACGTGACCTGCGAGGAAGCCCTGCGGTACGTGCTGGAGGCCAACGGCCTGGCGTTCCGCCGGCTAGGCAAGAACCTGATCGTCGGCTCGGCCGAGAAGCTGGCCCCGCCGCCGGAGGTGCCGGAGACCATCGCCTATCACCTGTCCTATGGGGATGTGAACGCCATCCGCGCGGCCGTGGCCGCGGCGGTCCCCGGAGTGCGGGTCGCCGTCGATCCGCGGACGAATGGGCTGTTGATCACGGGGACGACCGCGCAGCACGAGGAAGTGGTGAAGGTGCTCGGCACGCTCGATGTGAAGATCCCGCAGGTCGTCATCCAGGTGAGCGTGGTGGAAGTGAACACCACCGTGGTGCGCACGCTGGGTCTCTTTAATGCCACTACCGGCACTGCGTCACCGGGAGGTGTCGGCTTTGGGAACGTCTTCTTGGACAGCGGGAGCAGACGGCTTACCTTTAGCCTTGTTGACTCGACGCTCTTGAATTTCAACCTCCAGGCGCTCGTTACCGAGGGTAAGGCGAGAATCCTGACAGCTCCGCGTATCGCCACGCTGGATGGGAACAAGGCGACGATTCAGCTTGCTCAGCGGGTTCCGATCTTCTCCCAGACCACTACCGGCGGTACGACGACGGTTACGGTGAGCTATATCGACGTCGGCGTGAAGCTGGTGACGACGCCAAGAGTAAATACTGACAATCTCATCACCCTGGCGCTGACCCCGGAGGTCAGTTCACTGGGCACCCAGGAAAACTTTCTGGGCACATCTGCGTTCAGGGTGAATACGCGGAATGCGGATACGACGCTGTCGGTGGCGGACGGCAGGACCATCGTGCTGGGCGGCCTCATTGACCGCACGGAGCGCACGAGCGTCCAGAAGGTGCCGCTGCTGGGGGATATCCCCATTCTCGGAGAGTTATTCAGAACCACCGATACTAATGCGGCGGAGACCGAATTGATTTTCCTGATCACCCCGCAGATCGTCAAGGACTAGAGCGGTGATACCCATGGGCCGCGCGCTGTTGCTCGTCGGAGTCCTGCTCGCCTTGGTGACGCCCGCGGCGTCGGCCGCGGTACCACTCTTCGACGTGTCGCGTCTGTATTCGGAAGCAGAGTTCACGGCGGCGATCAAGCCTTATACGGACAGCATGGCCCGGGATGCGAACGACGCGCAGGCGCACTACTGGCTGGGCGTTGCCTACCTCCACGCGTTTAAGTTATACAAGTTCGGCCTGGCGTCATATGCCGGCGGGTTTGGCGGGAGAGCGGTTGCCTCGCTGGAGCGGTCCGTGCAGCTGAAGGCGGATCCGCTCGTGATGATGGCGCTGCTCGACGCTTATATTGTGGTCGGAGGCCGTGTTCACGAAGCCTTACTGGACCGTCTCCTGGCCGCTTTGCCGCCTCTTCCATTGAAATAGGAGCCCCTGCGGGTGAGGTTTTAACCGGTCGGGCGAGTCGCCCGGCCGCTTGTTTTTTGACCTGGTTGGGTCATTGCGCCGCCGGCCCTTCCTGTGGTCTGATGGCGTCCGGACGGGCGGAGGCGTCAGGTGGCCTCAGGTCAGAGGATTCGCGGAGCCACACTTCTCGAAGTTCTGGTCGCGATGAGTCTCGTTACAGTCGTCGCCGCAATCGTCTGGCAGGCCGGTTCGCTCACGGCGCGTCTCCGCGTTCGCGCCGCGGCCACGGCACTGGTGTCGGATTTGCGGGCCGCCCAGGCCCTCGCGATGGCGGAGCGCCGCTCTGGGCGGGCGCACGGGCTGCAGTTCGAGCCTGGAAGTGATCGCTACTTCATCGTCGTCCGCGACGACAGTACAACTACCCAAAGCCGCCTCCGGCGGCTGCCCGACGGCGTTCGAGTGACCTACGCACGGTTCGGAGGCGCTGTGCCCACCGCCGCGCTGTTCAACGGGGTGAGCCTGTTTGGCGCCCCATCCGGCGGTGGAACCGTCACTCTGGCCAATGGCCAGGCCAGGTGGTGCGTCCGCCTGCTCCCCGCGACCGGCCGGATCCGCGTGGCCGCGGTCGGCTGTCCCTAACCCCCCTGAGAGGTGACTGGGCGACCCCAAAGGTTGAGATTTTCAAAAGGGTCAGACCCCTTTGTATGCCACGCCCATTTCGAATTGCCTACGACGGAGCCATCTACCACGTGACAATCCGTGGGAACAATGAGGAAGTCGTCTTTCGTGATGATCAGGACTACTCTGCCTACCTCGAGCAATTGGCGGGAACCATCAGGCGCTACACAATCAGCCTCCTGGCTTACGGGTTAATGTCCAACCACGTTCATCTCGTCGTTCGCACGCCTCAGCCAAATATTTCCGGTGCCATGCAGTGGTTGCACGGTTGTTATGCCGCTTCGTTCAACCATAGACAGCACCGGCGGGGGCACCTGTTTGGAGGCCGATTCCATGGCTCGGTCGTTGACACCGATGAGTACCTGCTGGAATCTACTCGCTATGTCCACTTGAATCCCGTGCGGGCAGGTCTTGTTCATCGGCCAGAGGATTACCGGTGGAGCAGCTATGCGCGGTACCTTGGCGGACAGGAAGATTTGGTCCCCGTTGAGCCTGACCTTGTTCTAAAGCTGGTTTCAGAGAATCCTGAGCGATGCGGCCCCTCGTACCAACGCTTTGCGGAGGACGGTTTGAACACGCGCCAGACATCCTCTGACCGCGAGGGGGTCAGCCGGATTACAGCTGCGACGACCGCCGCGCTCGTGGCGGCGGGGATCCCCCATGCCGCATTGTTCCGGCAGACTCCTCGTAATCGAACTCGGACTCTTGTCATGGGCGTGCTGAGAGGAGTCGAGAGCTTGTCAGCCGCCGATATCGCCGGGTACCTCGGTACCTCGCCGGGAACCGTCATAACGGCGGCTCGGCGGCTCGCCGGTCGCGCCAGCCGTGATCCGCAGGTCGCTCAGCTGGTTGCGATGATGCGCGCGGCAGCGATGGGCGCTCTGAAGATTCCTGGAGAGCTGGGTTCGTGAGGCATGGCTCAGTCGGCGTGCAGGCCGTATTGGAATTTCAAAAGGGTCAGACCCCGATGAAGAACGGGCAAACACACGTTCTACCGCTCCCAACGCCACAGACCCGGGGCTACTCCTGCAAGGCTGTCGAAGGTCTATGCAACCCTTGTTGCGGGCATGGAACAAGGGAATTGAGGAGGGTGATGCGCAGGCCTTCTCCGCGCTCAGCCATCCATCGCAAACTCCCAGGAGTGAACGCCGATGCGCCATCTAGTCTTCGGGCTGGTGATGGCGCTTTTGCTTTCCAGCTCGAGTGCTCTAGCGAGCCAGAGTTCGACCATGGCTTTCGTCACTGACAGCGCTAGCAATGCACTGTTACCTATCAACTTGACTTCGGTGCAGCCCTCAGTGCCTATTTCCGTTGGTGCAGCCCCGTTCGGGGTGGCGGTACTTCCGGATGGATCCCGAGTCTATGTCAGCAACCGCGGGTTTAGTACCCGCCTCAACAGCACCGTCTCTGTGATCGCTGTAGCCGATGGGAGTGTGAAAACCACTATTACAGTCGGTAGAATGCCAATGGGTGTCGCCGCCGACTCCCAGGGACGTTATGTATATGTAGCCAACAACCTTAGTCACAGTCTTACAGTGATCGCCACGGCGACCGATACTGTCTTCACGACCGTCCCTTTGAATAATCCTGATGGTACTGGTTCGTTCTCCCCCCGTGGGGTGGCGGTCAACCCGAACCCTGGGATGCCATACGTGTATGTGACCAACCGTAGCAGCGACGATCTAGCGATTGTCAACACCACGGACTGGTCAGTGGAGCGTGTGGGTGGGATCGGCACCGATCCGTATGGTGTGGCCGTAGCAAAAGACGGAAAGACTGTGTACGTTGCGCTGGAGGGGGACGGCAAGCTAGCCCTGGTCGACGCGGTTTCTCATCAGGTCGCGAAGATTGATGTGGGGCCGGCCGGACTCAACTCGGGTCCGACTGGCGTGGCGGTTGGCCGGGACGGCAAAGTGTATGTGACGAATACGGAGAGCGCTAACCTGTGGGTCGTTGACCCGGCCAACGTCGACCCAGCCAAGAGGAGTGTGCCCGTGTACGTTGGGGGAAAGCCCGTTGGTGTTTCCGTTTCACCGGACGGGAGCCACGTCTACGTGGCCAACTCGACCGGCGCGTCCCTATTTGTACTTAGTACGGCGAGTAACCAAGTAAGCACTATCTCGCTACCCGGAAGTAATCCCATCGCCTTTGGGATATTCGTCTTGGGGCCAACGGCCATTGCCGTGGCCATTGACATCAAACCGGGGAGCAACCAAAAGACTATCAACCTGGGTTCCCACGGCGTCACCTCGGTGGCGATCTTGAGTACAAGTACGTTTAGCGCACCAGCC
>Ga0209056_10000748_pt1 | contig 35961 bp, 20 predicted proteins | sample GraSoiAngelo_114_FD_185876 | JGI IMG/M metagenome (GOLD analysis project Ga0209056, IMG submission 185876) | Grasslands soil microbial communities from the Angelo Coastal Reserve, California, USA - 14_0903_13_40cm (SPAdes) (version 2) | ecosystem: Environmental > Terrestrial > Soil > Grasslands... | reverse complement strand
TTGGAATTCACGCGCAGAATTACTTGTTTGCCTGCGGTGCCGATGAGCGCGTCGTAAAGATTCGGCAAGCTTGAGACCGGCGTGTTGTTGATCGCGAGAATGTAATCGCCGGGTTTCACGTTTACACCGATGTCCGTCAGCGGCGAGCGCGTTTGTTTGTTCCAATTTTCGCCGGGTAAAATGCGCTCGATGCGATACGCGCGCGTGGAAGGGTCGCGCGAAAATTCGGCGCCGAGCAGGCCGAGCTTGATGCGCGGCGCGTCCGGGCGTTCACCGCCGCCGACGTAAGCGTGCCCGTTGTTCAACTCGCTGACCAATTCGCTCAGCAAGTAGGTGAGATCGTTGCGTTGATTCACAAACGGCAGTAGCGCGGCGTATTTATCCCGCATCGCTTTCCAATCGATGCCGTTCATGGTGGGGGAGTAGAAGAAATCGCGCATTTGCCGCCAGCACTCGAAATAGATCTGGCGCCACTCGGCATGTCGATCCAACTGCATGTCGAGACCCTCGATCTTATGCTCGTGGTCTTTGGTTTCGAGCTTGTCTTTTGGCACGTCGATGATGGCATAGTCTTTTTTGATCTTCACCAGCATCTTTTTGCCGTCGAAAGTGATTTGATAATTGTTCGCCTCGCCAAGCACGTTTTCCTTGCGGTCATCGACGTTGTAAACGCACAGGTGCGATTTCTTGTCTTTCTCGCTGAATAGTCCCTCTTCCTCTTCACCCACTTCATCAGCTGCCGTGCGGCGCAGGTAAAAGATGCGATTGTCGTCGAGCATTCGGATGCTGCGATAATTTCCGGGCGTGATTTCCAAACCGAGGATCCGATTCTGAATGCCGTCCGTGTCAACTTTCACCACCACTGGCTTCTTTGGTTTTTCTTCTGCTTTTGTCGCGCTCGGGCTCGCCTCCGGCTTTTTTTCTTCAGCTTCCTTCGCCTTTTCCTTTTGTCGTTTTTCCTCAGCCTTGCCGACTTCATCGCTCTTCGGCGCGAGCGGATTTGCGGTCTCCTTCGCGAGCGTGACGAGGTAAACCCGCTCCATGTCGCGATAGACGTTTGCAAATTCCTCGTCGCCAAAAGTTGGCTTGAAATCCCGGGCGGAGCTAAGCAGCAAATATTTTCCGCCGTCGCTGAAGACTGCTTCGCCGGAGCCGTACCAGCTGTCAGTTACGGCGGTCTGCTGTTTGTTTGCGACTGAATAAAGATAAACGCGCGGCACCCCATTCTCCTCGGGGCGCACCCAAGTGATCCACTGACTATCCTGCGACCAGTTATAACTTTCGATCTCGCCGTATTTATCCTGATCGACGAGTGTCACCCCTTTGCTCGCAACATCGACATAGTGCAATCGTTGCAACCGATCGCTCCACAGCAGCTTCTTGCTGTCGGGCGACCATTTTGGCGCGTAGTAGTAGGTGTCGGCGCCATTCGTGACTTGCTGCGGCTCGCCTTTGCCGTCTTGCGAACGCACATACAATTCGTTCTCGCCGGTTATATCGGAGTTGTAGGCGATCCATTTTCCGTCCGGCGACCAAACCGCGTCTCGTTCGTGCGCGCCTGAAGTTTTACTCAAATTGCGCGGGGTGCCATTCTTTGCGGGCACAGAATAAAGATCGCCGCGCGCGATCACGACGGTGCGCTCGCCATCGGGCGCGAGGTTCACCGATTCGAGATGCTTGGACGCATCAACCAGCGCCGAACGGCCAAGCGCGAAATCTTCTTTGATCTCGATGGGTACAGGCGTGGCTTGACCCGTGGCAAGATCGTAGCGCCAGATGTACCCCGCTTGCTCGAAAACTATCGAGTCCTTGCCGATGGATGGAAACTTGATGTCGTAATCCGTGAAGTGCGTGAGCTGCTTTGTTTCTTTCGTCGCCAGATCGACAAAGAATAAGTTCATCCGATTGTCGCGATCGGAGATGAAATAGATTTTGTTGTCCGGACCCCACATCGGGCAGATGTCCTGCGCTGGATTATTCGTCAGATTTTCCGTCGCGCCTGTTTTGAAATCGTAGATCCAAACATCATCTGCCATGCCGCCGCGATAATGTTTCCATGTGCGGAACTCGCGGAACACTCGGTTGTAGGCCAGCTTCGAATCATCCGGAGAAAACGAGACAAAGCCGCCGCGCGGGACGGGCAATTGCTGCGGCAATTCTGCGTCGAGGCCGACCGCGAACAGCGAACCGATGAAATCGTTAAACGATTTCATGCGCGAACGGAACACCACCAATGGTTTAGTATTTTCCCATGCCATTACGATGTTGTTTGGTCCCATGCGATCCGAAACGTCGTCGCGTCCGAGTGTGGCCGAAGTTGTCAGGCGTTTCGGAGTGCCGCCCTCGGCCGGCATTACATAAACTTCCCTGTTGCCGTCGTACTCTGAAGTGAACGCGATCTGCGTTCCGTCCGGCGAGAAGCGCGCAAACGAAGTGTAGCCCGGGCCGCTCGTCAAGCGGCGCGCCGTGCCGCCGTTTTTGCCGACCGTGTAAAGCTCGCCTGCATAACAAAAAACGATCTGTGTTCCATTCGTCGTTGGGAAACGCAGTAATCGCGTTGTCTCCGGTAATTTCTGCGCTGAGACTCTCGGACTTGGAAATGCGCCCAACGCGATCAAAGACAAAAGAACAAACCGAAAGAACGTGTTCATAGAAAAATGACGAAGTGAGGAAGCTGCCGTTGAACAAACGGGATGCAACTCTGATTTCATCCCGTTGCCGGCACGCAGGCGATCATATAATGAAGACGCCGCTAATTGCCGATTTTGTCTGAACAAGAGGAGCGGTTTGCCGCGCGCCCAATTAAAGACAAGGCGCGGAAGGGGTGGGATTCGAACCCACGGTGAGTTTCCCCACGCTCGATTTCGAGTCGAGTGCCTTAAACCGGACTCAGCCACCCTTCCAATCGGTCGACATTGTCGGTGTTATTTCACGATGCGCAATTGTCAGGCCAGGTCTGAATTTGCAAAGCCAAGGCATCACGCCAGCGTTAAATGGCGATGGAGATCACACTCACCGACGGCGGAATTGAGACGCGGATCATTTATGAATTCAGACGCTCGATTGGCGACTTCGAGGCCTACAAGCTGCTCCGAGACGAACCGGGACGTGAGATCCTTCGGCGCATTTACCAAAGCTACGCTGAGGTAGCAGTTCGATACCGATTGCCGATCCAGCTTGGGACGCCCACGTGGCGTGCAAGCCGTAAATGGACAAGCAATGTCGAGGGCGTGAACGCCGCTGCGGTGGAATTGCTGGGGAACATAGCACGGCAGATCGTCAATACGCGGATCATTCTCGCAGGGGTTATCGGGCCGGCTTCGGATGGTTACGCAGCTGACGAAGCACTGAGCACGAAGGATGCCTTCGCTTACCATCGCGAACAGGCAGACGTCCTCGCTAGGAGCGATGTCGATCTTCTCTACGCGCCAACTTTTCCGGCATTCTCGGAACTGTATGGCGTTGCCCGAGCGATGGCAGGAACGGGCCGCCCATATGCGTTGGCGCCCATGCTGCATCCCGATGGTACGATGCTCGATGGAACGCCACTGGCGGAAACGATCGCGCGCATCGATGCTGAGATCTCTCCAGTTCCGCATCACTACATGATCGGCTGCCTCTATCCCACGCACGCGGAAACTGCTTTGCAGGCATTGCGCGCTTCGCAGCGGGATCTAGTTAAGCGAGTTCGCGGATTAAAAGCGAACACTTCACCGCTTTCGCCCGAGGAACTCGACAAACTGAACCATCTAGCCGCCACCGACGTTCAGACTTGGGTGCGGGACGAATTGGCGTGCGCGCGAGAGTTCGATCTCACCATTCTGGGTCGGCTGTTGCGGAACCGACGAACGTTACATCGACGCTTTGGCCAGGGCGGTGGTTGATTAAGGCGAATCGACAGACTTGCGCAAAAAATGTTACAATTTTAGGCTTGCCATGGCCGTCCAGCTTACTGCATATTGTATATCCGCAATGACAGCCACGCTATTACTTGTTGTTTACTGGTATTCACAGGTTGTTGGCGCCGCTGTTCACCAATATTAGCACCTTATTAGAACCTCAACCCTCCTCACCGCCATGATTCAACTAAAACCCGGAATTCTGCCCGCTTCACTTAATGCACCATCTCGATCAACCACATGCGGAAAACACACGGCTGAGAAAAAGACGAATGCCGGCGTGCGTTTTGAGCGCGTGTTCAGCGATGCTGCCGTTGCGCCTTTTGATCAGATCGAATGGGAACGGCGCACTGCGGAAATCAATGACGACAGCGGCAAGGTCATTTTTAAGCAGGAAGACATCGAAGTCCCGAAAAGCTGGAGCGCCTTGGCGACCAAGATTGCGGTCTCAAAATATTTCTACGGCGATATCGCGAATGGCACTGATCCGTACAAAGGCGGACGAGAAATGTCAGTGCGGCAACTGATTCATCGCGTCACGCGCACGATCACCGACTGCGGAATTGCTGATGGCTACTTCGCAGATGAAGACGCTGCGGAAATTTTCTACGATGAACTAACCTGGCTGTGTTTAAACCAGCACGGCGCTTTTAACTCGCCGGTTTGGTTCAATGTGGGTTTATATCATCAATACGGCGTCGGCAAGGACGGCGGCGCGGGAAATTATTTCTACAATCGCGCGACCGGCAAAGCTGAACGCGCTCCTTCGCAATACGAGTATCCGCAGGGCAGCGCCTGCTTCATCCAGAGTGTGGAGGACACGATGGAAGACATTATGCGACTGGCCATGAGCGAGGCGATGCTCTTCAAGTATGGCAGCGGCACCGGCACCGATCTTTCTTCGCTACGGTCGACAAGAGAAAAATTAAGCGGGGGTGGCAAGCCAAGCGGGCCGCTGTCTTTTCTGAAGGTTTACGATCAGGTAGCGAATGTGGTGAAAAGCGGCGGCAAAACGCGACGCGCCGCGAAGATGAACACGCTCAAGGATTGGCACCCCGACATCGAAGAGTTCATCGACGCCAAGCAAAAGGAAGAGAAAAAAGCGTGGGCGCTGATCGAACAGGGTTATGACGGAAGTTACAATGGCGATGCGTACGGCTCCGTAATGTATCAGAACGAAAACGTGAGCGTACGCGTAAGCGATGAATTCATGGAAGCAGGGCTGGCAGGGCGCGAGTGGTGGACGCGCCGGGTGATTGACGGCCAGCCGTGCGAGAAGAAAGACGCACGCGCTCTGCTACGCAAGATCGCCGAGGGCACATACATCTGCGGCGATCCGGGAATGCAATTCGATTCCACGATTCACAAATGGCACACCTGCAAAGGCACAGACCGGCAGAATTCCACGAATCCATGCTCGGAGTACCTCTTCCTGGACAACACCGCCTGCAATCTCGCGTCGCTCAACTTGATGAAGTTCAAGACCGCCGACGGCGATTTTGATGTTGAGCGATTCAAGGCGGCGGTGCGCATTTTCATCACTGCACAGGAGATCATTGTCGACAACGCAAGCTATCCGATCAGAGAAATCGCGGAGAACTCGCATATTTTCCGCACGCTCGGGCTTGGTTACGCGAACCTCGGCTCGTTGATCATGAGCTACGGCTACGGTTACGATAGCGTCGAAGGCCGCGCACTCTGTGGCGCGATCACTGCGATCATGACCGGTGAAGCGTATGAACAAAGCGCGCGATTGGCGAGCGCTATTGGACCGTTTCCGGGTTATCACGACGCTCGCGCCAGCGGCGTGCCGAAGCCGGTCGCCAAAGACAACGTCGAATCGATGCTCGAAGTGATCGAGCTCCATCGTGACGCGGTGCGCGAGATTCCAGAGGCGAAAGAGTTCGCGCATTTGAAAGAAGAAGCCGCAAAAGTTTGGGATAGCGTGGCGGAGCTGGGCAAACGCTACGGCTATCGCAATGCACAAGTAACAGTGCTCGCGCCGACCGGCACGATCAGCTTCCTGATGGATTGCGACACCACCGGAATCGAACCGGACATCGCATTGGTGAAATACAAGCTGCTGGCCGGTGGCGGCATGCTCAAGATTGTCAATCAGACGGTCAAGCCTGCGCTGGAGAAACTCGGTTACAATTCGGAAGATGTCGAACGCATTATTGCCCACATCGATGCGTTCGACACCATCGAGGACGTGACAGATACCGACGGCACCAAAATCTCATCCGGCCTGAGACCTGAGCATTTGCCAATTTTCGATTGCGCATTCAAACCGTTCAAAGGCGCGCGCGCGCTGCATTACATGGCGCACCTCAAGATGATGGCTGCAGCCCAGCCATTCCTGAGCGGCGCGATCTCGAAGACTGTTAACATGCCGGAAGGAGCCACGGTGGACGACATTATGAACACGTACGTCGAAGGTTGGCGACTCGGCCTGAAGTCGATCGCGATTTATCGCGAGGGGTCGAAACGCTCCGCGCCGTTGAACACGCGCAAGACAAAAGATATGGGCAGTGTAGCCGCTGGCGTTGAGGACGGCTTTCCCGACGCGACCGAACCCGAACAACTGCAAAAGCGCATTCTCAAACTCGAACAAGAACTGGCAACGTTGCGCAGCCGGATTGATCAACCAGTCCGGCATCGTATGCCGGACACGCGCAATTCCATGACCCACCGGTTCGAGATCGCCGGTCACGAAGGTTACATCACGGTCGGCTTGTACGAAAACGAGCAACCGGGTGAGCTTTTTATCACCATGTCCAAGGAAGGCAGCACTATCGGCGGGTTGATGGACACTGTCGGCACGCTCACTTCGATTGCTCTGCAGTACGGCGTGCCGCTGGAGAGCTTGGTGAAAAAATTCGCGTATCAGAGATTCGAGCCGAGCGGCTTCACAAAAAATCCCGACATCCGGCACGCGACGAGCATCACGGACTACGTTTTCCGCTGGTTGGCCTGCCAGTTCATCAAAGGCTACAAGGAAGCAACGTCGCCCAATCGGGCCCAGCCGGATCTGCCGCTGAAAGAAATTGGCGAGATCGAGAAGAAAGCTGTGAATCGGCCAGTCACGGATTTGGCCCACACCGCCGACAAACAAGTTCTCGACGTGATCACCAGCCGTTCATCGAACGATCCCGGCGCCGCGGGACAAAGCGGAAACGGCAATGGCCATGACGACCGCGTCATGGTCGCACTCGGCAGCATCTTCATGGGAATCACCTGTTCGGTGTGCGGCAGCGACAAAGTCATTCGCGCAGGCGCCTGCGGCGTCTGCACCGAATGCGGCACCAGCCAGGGCTGCAGCTGAGGACAAAGCTTCAAAGCCCAAGCTCCGCGATCCAAATTTTCGGCATTGCTGACGCTCGGTTTTCAAACCGCAGCTGCTGCACCTGATTGGACAGGCGGGCACGCACGGCTACAATGCGTCGCCCCTTTTTCAATAACTCACCTGAATGAACAAACTCGACGCGGAGCGACAGAAAGAGATTCAACAAGCCGAGGAGTTGCTTTTTGCAGGTCCGCAGGCGCTTGGGTTTGCCAAGGGATTGTTTCAGGGACATTTCGTTTCCGATTGGGTGATGCCGTATCCGCGCATTCCAGCGGCGCAACAAACCGAATTGGACGAGACGCTCACCGAGCTTCGCAAATTCTTAGATGAACATCTCGATCCTGTGGAGATCGATCGGCAGGCAGACATTCCCCGTAGCGTAATTGACGGTCTGGGGCGCGTTGGCGTTCTCGGTATGACGGCGCCGAAGGAATATGGCGGACGCGGTTTCTCGCAGATGGCCAACTGCAAAGTGTTGGAGGAAATTGGCTGCCGTTGCGCATCGACGTCGGTTTTCGTAAACGCGCATCATTCGATCGGAATTCGCGCGTTGCTGCTTTTTGGAACACACGAGCAAAAGCGGAAATGGCTTCCAAAATTAGTGACTGGCGAGCAGCTGGGCGCATTCGCGCTTACGGAAAAGGAGGCTGGATCTGATGCGGCAAATGTGCAGATGCAAGCGCGTCCGAGCGAGGATGGCTCGCACTTCATTTTGAACGGCGAAAAACGTTACATCACAAACGCGGCAATCGCGCATGAACTCACCGTGATGGCGCGGACGCCAGTGCCTGCGAAGGACAAAACTGCGATCACAGCATTTCTTGTGACACCTGACATGCCCGGGTTCGAAATCCTCGAAGCGCGGATGCCTAAAATGGGAATCCGCGGCACTGCCACCGGGCGATTCGCGATGCGCGACGTAAAGGTTCCGAAGGAAAACATTCTGGGACCGCTGGGCAAAGGTCTCAAGGTCGCGCTGACGGTACTCGATTTTGGCCGAACAACTTTCGGCGCATGTTGCACCGGCGCAGCCAAGACGTGTTTGGAGTTGGCGATCCAGCACGCAAATAGGCGGAAGCAATTCAACAAGACGCTCGGTAATTTTCATCTGGTCAAAAAGAAAATCGCGCGTATCGCGGCGGATGCTTACGCGATGGAAGCGATGACGACGGTTACAGCGTCGTTCATCGACCGGGGTCTGGAAGATTACATGCTGGAAACCGCGATGCTGAAGGTCTTTACGACCGAGCGGCTTTGGGAGTGCATCAACGACGTATTTCAAATTTACGGCGGCTCGGCATACTTTTTGGATCTTCCGCTGGAGCGAATGCTGCGTGACGCGCGGATCAACCAGATCGGCGAAGGCGCGAACGAAGTGCTCACTTCGTTTATAGCGCTGGTGGGGATGCGCGGGCCGGGCATGGAGTTCAAGGAAATCTACGATACGATGATGAAACCGTCGCGGGATCGGATGAGCAAAGCGTGGGCCGCTGGGAAGAGCCGGCTTGGCGCGACGATTCGCGTGCCTGATGTGCCGGTGCAAAGCGAGCAGCTCCGCGGGCACGCGCGGCAGCTCGGCCGCTTGATCTGGCGTTTTAATTTCGCCGTGAACCGCGCGTTGATTACCTATCGCGAGCCGATTCTGGATATGCAGCTTGTTCAGCAAAGGATCGCGAACGCGGCGATGGATCTCTTCGCGTCGACTTGTGTCCTGAGCCGTAAGGACAGCGAAATCCAATTTGGCCGTCGAAACGGCGACGCGGCTGCACCCGATCATTCCGCCGCTGATCTGTTCTTGCGTCAATCGTTTCGTCGAATTCGCGGTTTCCTCGCGGGACTGACGGATAACGACGACAAATCGGTGCTTGCGACGGCAGATTCCTGCCTGGCCACGCCGCGTAGCTAAATCTTGGCCGTCTGCGTTTACACTGACAAAGACGCCAGCCTACGCTCGCTGAAGGGAAAAACGTGTGCGGTGATCGGGTTCGGAGCGCAAGGCCACGCCCTCAATCTTCGGGACAGCGGGATGGACGTAATTGTTGGCCTCTATCCCGGCAGTAAATCGCGACTGCGTGCGGCGTAACGGTCTGACAGTTTTCAATACGCCGGAAGCAGTGCGGCGTGGCGACATTATTTTTGTCGCACTTTCGGACTCGCAAATGCCCGCGATTTACGCGGAACAGATCGCTCCCAGCCTGCGCGCGGAACAGACTCTGCTCTTCGCACATGGCTTCGCGATTTATTACCGGACGATTGTTCCGCAGAAAGATGTGGATGTTGTGATGGTGGCTCCCAAAGGACTCGGGCCGATGGTGCGCCGGGAGTTTGTGCGAGGGCGCGGCGTGCCGGGTTTGATCGCAGTTCATCAAAATCCCAGCAGGCACGGCAAACAAATGGCGTTGGCGTGGGCAAAGGGAATCGGATGCACGCGTGCCGGCGTAATGGAGACGACTTTTCGAGAGGAGACGGAGACCGATCTTTTTGGTGAGCAGGCAGTGCTCTGCGGCGGCACCAGCGCGCTGATTCGGGCTGGTTTTGATACGCTGGTTGCCGCCGGTTATCCACCTGAGCTCGCGTACTTCGAATGTCTGCACGAACTCAAGTTTATCGTCGACCTTGTCCATGAGGCAGGACTCTCGGGCATGCGAAACTGATTTCAGATACCGCCAAGTGGGGCGAGCTGACGGTCGCTCCGAAAATCATCGATAAAACTGTGCGAAGGCGGATGAGATCAGTTCTCCAAACGATCCGCTCCGGCCAATTTGCGCGTGAATTTATTCGCGAGATGAAAACTGGTCGGACACGCTACCCGCAGTTGCTGCGGGAAGCGGACAAACATCCAATCGAAAAGGTGGGCGCGCGACTGCGCAGCATGATGGCTTGGCCTGCAAAAATATAAACCTGCCTCCGCACTGCCGCGGCGGCAGCACGCCAGCACCGGCGAAATCGTCGGAGTTTTTGATTATCTCCCCGTACGATGCCCGTAAATAGTCATGTGGTTGGCCGTAGTCGGAATTGCACCGAGCCGATCGCAAGGTTGCGGGATCCTGGAGGTTCCCGTCACAGTGTAGCACAGCTTCTTTGTGGTCTTGACGACCGGCTGTCCTTGTGCCGGGAGAGCTACGTCCTTGCTCGGATCAGCAGCAAATGCCGATGCGCAAAACGCGAACGCGAGCGCGACGCTTGCGCACCGGACCGACCAGCCGCCCAAGCGACTTGGTCTGCTTACTGTTTTCACGCCGTAATTGTGATGCCGCTTCGGATTTCGTGCAAGCCTATTTCGTCCGTCGTTTTAAGACACAAATCCGACATTTTGCGCCGCCCTGAAATCTCTACGGTTAGTCCGTCCAAAGAAAATGTTCCAAACGGAGATTGTTGAGACGCGCTTTTGCTTCCTCGCTTCGGCTGCCTCCGGCGGCAGCCAGGCTATCGTAAATAGCAGCGGCAGATTCCCACTTTGAATCCTCCTCTAACAATCGACCTGCATTAAATCCCGCTTTGTAATACCAGAACAGTTCGCGCCGCTGATCCGGGCGGGCCTCGTTCTCCAGTATCTTATAAAACGCCGCAAGGGCGCCGGCTCGATCATTTTTCTTTTCCAGGCACAATCCCTTTTTGAAGAGCGCCTGGTTCCGCCAGTCAATCGACTCGTTCTTATCGGAGGCTAGTTGGTCGTAGGTTTCAATCGCGCGCTGGTAACTGTTAGAGTCGGTCGCGCCCGCCTCAAAGAAAATGTCGCCTTTGCCACAAAGCGCCTCGCGTTTATCGGAAGGGGCAGCGTCGCTCTTTAATACCTCATCGTACAAGGCAAGAGCATCCTTCGACTTGCCCAGCTTGCGCTCGATTACGGCCTGTTCATTACGTGCGGCCCACCGCAGCGCCCCGTTTTTCTGCACGACCTGATCAAACAGAATAATCGCCCGGTCTAGCGAATGCTGGCCCATGCTCGACATGGCCGATTCTGCTGCGAAAAAGAGTGCTGTTTCTGCGAGAGAGTCGTCAGGATTTTGTTGTGCGATAAGTTCAAACTGCGTCTGCGCATTTGCGAAATCCTGGCGCCGGTAATAAAGCTCCGCCAATTTCATTCGAACTTCCGAAGCGAATGGCGAAAGACCGTGCTGTTCCAGAAAGCGCTTTGCCAGGTCGATGACTTTCGTTTCATCTCCGCGCGCTGATTCCTCTACCCATATGGTGAGATAATCAGCGCGCTCGGCGGCCGCGGCGGTTGGCCTCAACTCCGTTGCACGAGCGAGATTTTTTCGCGCTTCATCGAACCGCGGCGGCGAAGAGTGAAAGGCCAGTTCGGCAAGGCCGACCCAGGCTTCTGACACGCGCGGGTTTTTGGGAAAATCGTGAATGAACTGGTGCAACGATGCCGCCGCTGTCTTATCGCCCTTGGCCGCCTGCATCAAACCTTCCTCCAATCGTAAATTGGCGCGCGCCTGTTCGTCACCGCCTTGCTTCTCCAGCTGACTGTAATCAGCCAGGAAACGAGCGTGATTGCCAAGTTGCAGCCAGCCGCTGGATGCATTAAAGAGCGCGACCTTCGTCCAGGGTGAATTCGAATACGCGATCTGTTCAAAAGCCGCGGTCGCTGTGGCAAATCGCTTCGCCAGATAATTCACGTTCGCGGACAAAAAGTTGATCCGGGTCAGCAAAGCCGGATCGGGACGCAGCAGACGTGCATCATCCAAAATAGCAATCGCCTCATCGAAATGGCGGTCATTCAATTCAAATTGTGCAAACTCCAGCAAAGCTTGTGCAATCGCCGGAGATTTGATGCTGGTGCGTCGCAGATCGGAAAACAATTGCCGGGCTCGTTCCGTGCGCCCGGCGCGAACTTCCATCCTAGCGAGATACCATCGGGCAAAGGTTCGCCGAGGCTGTTCCGGCCTGCGCACCCATTTCTCTAGTTCATTGCGCGACGGCTTGTGTTCCGCGCGATATAGAGAATCCAATTTTTCGAAGAGCAGCGCGAGATCTGAGTCCGCAGGGTGACGGTCAATAAATCGTTCAAGGACGTCATCTCCAGCTTCTGGCGTCTTTAGTTGCACATGTGCATCCGCTATGCCGAAGAGCGCCGCAATTAGTGTGGCATGAGGAGCTCCCTCCGGCCTTTTTAGAAGCGCTTGGAACATTCCGATTGCTCTCTCTGGCCGCTGTAAGATCAGCTCGAGTCGCCCGCGCAACACCCGCCGTTCTCTTCGCTCCGCCACCAATGTCGGCCGCATTTCTGCCAGGAGGCGCCGCGCATTAGGAGCATCGGCCATTTCAATGGAAAGTTCGGCTGCTCGTAACTGCGCTCGGGTAATCCATTCTTTGTCATTGAATAGAAGATCAAGTTTTCTCAATGCTTGTTGCCGCTTTCCTAACGCGCGTAGCATCTCCGCCGTGCCGAATGTGGCTGCTCCATCAAAAGGCGAGCCTCGGTCCCTTGTCAGCTCCTCGTACAGCGGCAGGGCATCAGCCCATCGGCTCAGGGCGGCCAAGGCTTGGGCACGCCAGAATTTGGCCCACGGCAATCCGCGTAGTCGAGGGCCTGCTAGCAGAACGAGAGTGTCTTCTGGTTCTCTTGCAGCCACCTGGGCCTCGGCAAGTTTCTCGGCAACGATCTGCCAGTCCGCATCGGGCAAATCTTTATTCAGCAACGCCTGCAACCGCGCTACCGCCACCTCCGGAACACCTTCTGTTAGCGGCGCGCTCGCTTCAGCAATCTCGACGGAAATATCCGCCCGGGCGAATTGCGCGAGTAAGCCGAGCAAACAGCTAAGTCCTATTTTTCTCAGGCTCATTTCTTCTCCAGCATTGGCCGCAAATATCGTCCCGTATGACTACCGGGAAGCGCGGGGATCTCCTCAGGCGGACCGGCCCCGACGAGATCGCCGCCTCCTTCGCCACCTTCAGGTCCCAAATCGATAATCCAGTCGGCGCACTTGATCATCTCGAGATTGTGTTCAATAACAATCACCGTATTACCCGCGTTGCGCAGCTTCATCAGCACTTGAAGCAATTTCTCAATGTCGGCGAAATGCAATCCGGTCGTCGGCTCATCGAGAATGTAAAGGGTGCGCCCGGTTGCCTTTTTAGCAAGCTCTGTGGCGAGTTTTACGCGCTGGGCTTCCCCACCGGAGAGAGTTGTTCCGGCTTGGCCAAGTCGCAAATAACCGAGACCTACATCGAGCAATGAGTTTAACTTGTCTGAAATGCTGGGGACGTTACGAAAAAAGCGCGCTGCCTCATCCACCGTCAGCTCGAGAACATCGGCGATATTTTTCCCTTTGTAGGTGATCTCAAGTGTCTCGCGGTTGTACCGCTTCCCACGGCACACTTCGCATTCGACGTACACGTCCGGCAGAAAGTGCATCTCGATTTTAATCAATCCGCCGCCCTCGCAGTTTTCGCAGCGACCCCCTTTAACATTGAAACTGAAGCGCCCGGCGTCGTAACCCCGCACCCGCGCCGCAGGCAGCTGACTGAATAGCTCGCGGATTGGTGTAAATGCGCCCGTGTAGGTGACGGGGTTTGAGCGCGGCGTTCGGCCAATGGCACTTTGATCAATAACAATCGCCTTGTCGATTTGTTCCACTCCACGAATAGCCCGATGCGTGCCCGGTTTTTCTTTCGCATTGTAAAAACGTCGAAACAACACGCGTCGCAGAATATCGTCCACCAGAGTGGACTTGCCGCTGCCGGAGACGCCAGTGACGCAAGTCAAACAGCCGAGCGGAAAAGAGACCGTAATTTGTTTCAAGTTGTTCTCCGTCGCTCCAACGACCGTTAGCCAGCCTTCGGACTGATTGCCAAGTCGCGGTTGAACGCGCTGCCTGGGAACGGGGATCCGCGCGCGACCGGAAAGATAATCGCCGGTTAAAGAATTCTTCGCGAACACGATGTCTTTGAGTTTCCCTTGTGCCACGATTTCGCCCCCGCGCGGGCCCGCCCCCGGGCCAAGATCGATAATATGATCGGCCGCTCGGATTGTCTCCTCATCGTGCTCAACTACAATGACGGAATTGCCGAGATCGCGGAGACGGCGCAGAGTGCCCAGCAACCGCCCATTGTCACGCTGGTGTAACCCAATGCTGGGTTCATCCAAAATGTAAAGCACACCCGCAAGACCGGAACCGATCTGTGTCGCCAATCGAATTCGCTGCGCTTCGCCGCCTGAGAGTGTTCCGCTCTGCCGATTGAGCGTGAGATAACCGAGCCCGACTTCAATCAGGAATTGCAAGCGCGATTGAATTTCACGCACCACATCCGTCACGATGGTATGTTGCTGTGCAGTCAGTTCGAGAGCGCCAATAAACCGGGCGGCCGCTTCGATCGTAAGTTCGCTGAACTGGTGGATATTCAATTCGCGTTGATTTCGATCTTTAATCGTGACCGCAAGGATTTCCGGCTTAAGCCTCGCTCCGTTGCACACTTTGCACGGTTCGCGTGTCATAAAAGAGCGAACGCGGTTACGAGTGAATTCGCTCTGGGTTTGTTCATAAAGCCGGTGCATCTGCGGCACGAGCCCTTCGAAAGGTTTCGCGACTTTCTTTTCTCCGTTATCGCTGAAGCTCATTTCAATCGGCGTCCCATTCGTGCCGAAGTAAAGCGCCTGCTTAAATCGTTCTGGCAAATCGCTGAAAGGAACGTCTTCATCGATGTGAAAATGTTTTACCAGCGCCTTTTGCAGATGCCGGTAGTATGCCTGCATCCGCTTTGTCCCGCGTCGCCAAGGCGTGATTGCTCCTTCGGCCAGCGTTCTGCCAGGATCGGAAATCATTAGCTCTGGATCGCAGACCAACTGTGTGCCGAGACCATGGCAAGCCGGGCATGCTCCGAGATGACTGTTAAAAGAAAAGTGTCTCGGAGTTAGATCGCCTAACGTGAATCCGGTCTCCGCATTTCCAAAATCTGTGGAGTAACGGAGTTCTTCCCAAATTTCATTATGCTCAGCCTTGAGCATTGAGCCTTGAACGTCGGGGGTTTTTGAAACTTCCCTTAACACCCCAATGCGATTGCCGCCCAATTTGAGTGCAGTCTCAATTGAATCTGTCAGGCGCACGCGAATTCCGTCGCGAATAATCAGCCGATCAATCACGGCTTCAATCGTATGCCGCCTGGTCTTTTTAAGCCGGATTGGCTGGGGGAGATCCAGCTCCATAAGCTGACCATCTATCCGCGCTCGAACGAACCCTTCACGCTTGAGCTTTTCGATCACATCGCGGAACTCGCCTAGTTGGTTCTCGATCAGTGGCGCCAGCACAATTATTTTGGACCCCGCTTCGTACGCCAGGATCTGATCGACAATCTGCTGAGGTGTTTGCCGGCTCAGTAGCCGACCGGTCAGCGGATCATGCGGCTCACCGACAGCAGAAAACAAGACCCGCAGATAATCGTAGATTTCAGTGGTGGTCGCGATTGTCGATCTTGGATTGGCGCCGGCGCTGCGCTGCTCGATGGCAATGGCAGGAGACAGTCCCTGGATAAAATCGACATTTGGCTTTTCCATTTGATCGAGGAATTGCCGCGCATAGGCGGAGAGACTCTCGACATACCGGCGTTGCCCCTCGGCATAAAGAGTGTCGAAAGCCAGCGAGGATTTCCCCGAGCCACTGAGACCGGTAATGACCACTAACTTTTCCCGTGGAATCTCCACATTGAGGTTCTTGAGATTGTGCTGGCGGGCACCACTAATCTTGATAACTTGCGCAGCCATTCTGACGAGGAATGTCGAACCTATTAGTCAAGCACGGCCGTTACTTTTCTCCAGCGAAATTGCGTTTATCGAGAGTACGGCAGAGTGCCTGCCCGGCGAACTTCCGCTTGGGTTGCAAAGATGAAAGTCTCAATCGTAATCCCCTGCTACAATGAAAAGGAAACGATCGAGAAGATCGTTGAGGCAGTTTGCAACGCACCGTTGAAGAGCAGAGAGATCATTGTGGTGGACGATTGCTCAGAAGACGGGACGCAGGCCGTGCTGCAGGAGAGGGTTTCGCAGATGGTTGATCGGGTTATTTATCATCCGGTGAATCGCGGCAAGGGAGCGGCTTTGCGCAGTGGGTTCGCAGCTGCGACTGGCGATTTCATTCTGGTGCAGGACGCAGACCTCGAATATAGCCCCGAAGATTATCCTGTTCTTCTTGAGCCGCTTATGTCAGGCAAAGCGGACGCGGTTTTTGGCTCCCGTTTCATGGGCGGGCGACCGCATCGCGTCCTTTTCTTTTGGCACATGGTTGGCAACAAATTTTTGACGCTACTCTCCAATATATTCACCAACATCAATCTGACCGATGTCGAAACAGGCTATAAAGCCTTTAAGGCCCCGCTTATCAAATCGATTCGGATAGAAGAAGATGGTTTTGGCGTTGAGCCGGAAATTATCGCTAAACTCGCCCGCACGGGCTGCAGAATTTACGAAGTGGGGATCTCATACAGCGGACGCACATATGCGGAGGGCAAGAAGGTCAACTGGAAAGACGGCGTCAGGGCGGTTTATGCGATTTTCAAATACAACCTTGAGCGCCGCAGAGTATAAAGGAGGCCGCTGTGCAAAATTCTGCAGCGCGCTCAGCGATTCGCCATTAAATGATATCGGCCGCGTGGACGCTCTTTGAAGCCAGCGCGAACCGAATACCGCGAGGTGGGTCGGCAATAGAATTTTGACGAAATTGCGTTTTCGAGAGCTCGTTCTATGCATCGAATACAGCCTGAGTTTATTTTCATGATCACCATCTTGCGACGGACCGATTGAATCCTTGACATGAAAGCGTATCTGAGCGGCCGGCATCGGTCGGGTCCAATCAAACTGGCAATAGAACACGAGCAATGAGCGAACTCGCGCGTATAGCAGTGCTCATTCCTTGCTACAACGAAGAAGCGGCAATTGCCAAGGTCGTGAGCGATTTCAAAGCGACACTACCGTGCGCCGACGTTTACGTGTACGACAACAATTCAAAAGACAGAACAGCTGAGGTGGCTCGCGCCGCTGGCGCCATTGTCCGCAGCGAAATGAGGCGGGGCAAAGGCAATGTTGTTCGGCGCATGTTCGCCGATGTCGAGGCGGATATCTACATCCTGGTAGACGGCGACGATACGTATGACGCGACGGCTGCACCTGCGCTCGTCCTGACGCTCGTGAACGATGGACTCGATGTGGTTTCCGGCCGGCGAATTGCGGTTGGCGGCAGCGCATATCGAACCGGTCACGTGATCGGCAATCGGCTTTTGACGGGCCTTACTGTGATGATGTTTAGACTGAAAGTATTGGATCTGCTGACTGGCTATAGGGTAATGTCCCGACGATTCGTCAAATCCTTCCCTGTCACCGCCGAAGGCTTCAGTATCGAGACGGAGTTGAGCGTACACGCAGGGCGCCTTCTCATGCCAGTCGCGGAGGTCAACACGCGTTACAAGGAACGACCCCACGGGTCTATCAGCAAGCTTCATACATGGCGCGATGGGCTTCGTATTCTCTTTGCAATTGCAGGACTCGTGCGAGAAGAACGGCCCCTGGTATTTTTCACAGCGATCTGCGCCTTCCTAATGCTACTCTCGCTGGGACTTGGAGTTCCCGTGGTGCTTGAATACCTAAAGACTGGGCTTGTCCCGCGTTTGCCGACTGCTGTTCTTTCGACTGGGTTGATGCTTCTGGCCTTTCTTTCGCTGGCAAGCGGACTGATTCTCGACACAGTGACGCGGGGACGATGGGAGTTGAAACGCCTGGCCTATCTCGCCGTCAAGAATCCCCACGATCTAAAATTACCGTGAGCCGAGGGTCATCAATGGAGTCGGAATGTTTTACAGCGGCCAGATTTACGAAGAAAGTGCAAAGGCCATTTGGCGAGATACCAATGTGAGCGATTTACGCGATCTTTAAGTGCAACTTGGAGTGACGCCGAACTTGAAGGAAGCTGCTGTGCAAAACGCTGCTGCGGGCTCAGGGAAAGTCAATTCGCGATTAAATGATACCGGCAGTATGGGCGCTTTTCTAAACCAGTGCGAACCTCGCACGGATAGCTGGGGACCAGCCGCCCTGGAGGAGAGGCGCGAGCGAACACGGCGCCATTTGGCGAAGATCGCCTCGCACCGCCAGGATTGGATCAACCGCAACAGATATTATTATGAACTGCAAAGCAGGCTTCTTCGTTTTTTGGTAGAGCCGCGCAAAAAGGTCCTCTCGGTTCGTTGCGGCACCGGCGATCTTTTGGCTGTTGTCCAGCCAAATACGGGCAAAGGCATTGACATCTGCGCTGAGATTGTGGAAATCGCACAGCAACGAAATCCATCCTTCGAATTCGCGGTCGCGTTCCCAGACAAGGAAGAGTTCCAGGAGGCTTTCAGACCAGGCGACAAATTTGATTACATCCTCTTCAACGATATCGGCGATACCGTGGATGTGCTTCAAGCCCTGCGCAATTTAAAGCCGTTTTGTCAAAGACAGACGCGCGTGTTAGTAACAACTTACAATCATCTTTGGGAACCGCTTGTCACCTTTGCCGAGTGGGTCGGGATGAAGGTTCCGCGTACCGAGCAGAATTGGCTTTCCACAGCGGATATTCGCAATCTCTTGAAACTCGCCGGTTTTGAGGCTCTCGAGACGCATCGAATCGTCATTTTGCCGAAATATTTTCCGTTACTGTCGGTGTTTTTTAATCGGTTTTGTGCGCGCTTGCCGTTTCTGAGCAAACTCTGCATGACGCAGGTGGTCGTCGCGCGAATGTTGCCACCGTCGGTTGCGTCAAAAGAGCTTTCCGTATCAGTCGTTATTCCTTGTAAAAATGAGAGGGGAAATGTGGAAGACGCCGTTCGGCGCATCCCGCCCTTAGCGGGCCGCACAGAGATAATTTTCTGTGACGATCAATCAACCGACGGTACCGCTGAAGAAGTATTGCGGGTGCAGTCGTTATATCCGGAGAAGAACATTCGTCTTGAGCACGGGCCGGGAGTCTGTAAGTCGCGAAACGTCTGGACTGGTTTCAACGCAGCGACAGGCGATATTTTGATGATCCTCGATGCCGACCTGACGACGATTCCCGAAGAGCTGCCGTTCTTCATCGATGTTATCGTTTCGGGCCAGGCGGAGTTTGTCAACGGATCGCGCTTGGTCTATCCCGTTCCAAAAGGAGCAATGACCGGAGCAAACATGCTGGGTAACAAGTTTTTCAGCGTCACTTTCACCTATCTGCTCGGGCAACAGGTAAAGGACACGCTATGCGGCACAAAAGTCCTTTGGAGAGCCGACTGGGAGCGGATTAGACCAATGCTCGGAAGCTGGGGAACCGAGGACCACTGGGGAGACTATGAACTGTTATTTGGCGCCGCAAAGTTAAACCTTAAAATTCTGGACTTGCCCGTCCACTACCAGGAACGCATCTATGGTTCCACGAAAATGACCAAGGTCTTTCGGAACGGACTTGTAATGCTAAAGATGTGCTGGCACGGCTTCTTGAAGTTAAAACTCGGATATTAAGTCGGTATTAGGTCGCGAATGTTCAGACCTGCCGACGAAGGCCGTGCGAGCTTCAAATTCACGCTACCTGAAAATTTTCTAATGCAAGAACGCATTGCCAAAGAAGTTCAACACGGCCGCTTCCTGGCGGAACATGGAGCAGGCGAGATTTGGAATTGGGAAAGCCCAGCCGGTAAACTGCGCTGGGCGCGGCGGGTCAAGATGCTCAGCGGTCATTTGGGGGTGGGAATGACAGTGCTCGAGCTGGGATGCGGCACTGGCTATTTCACTCGGGAGCTGGCCCGCTCTGGAGCAGACATTGTCGCGATTGACGTCTCACCTGAGCTACTGGAAGTCGCGAGAGCCATCTGTTCTGCGCGAAATGTTCATTACGAAATCCAGAACGCCTATGAAATGAGCTACCCTGACGCCGTCTTTGATTCTGTCGTGGGTAGCTCGGTTTTACATCACCTCGAGATTGAAGCCGCATTACGCGAAATTTATCGAGTGCTAAAGCCAGGCGGCACAATTTACTTTACAGAACCAAACATGCTGAACCCTCAGATCGCGATACAGAAGAATGTCCCCTGGGTTAAGCGAAAACTTGGCGACTCACCGGATGAGACCGCATTCTTCCGATGGCCGCTTCGGCATCTGCTCGAAGTAACAGGATATCGTGAAGTTCGAATTGATCCGTTCGATTTCTTGCATCCCAAAACGCCGGTTCCCCTAGTTGATCGATTGAATTCCCTGGGCCGCGTTCTCGAGAATGTGCCAGTGATTTCGGAGTTTGCTGGCTCGCTCTATATCCGCGCCGTCAAATGAGTAGCACGATCATTGTGCAGAGCGAGGAGGCGAAGGATCGTGCCGCAACATTGCGTAACCGGGCGCGCCTCGGCGCCAATAAAAATCTTCTTTGCTGGTATCGCGAACTTTATCGTGATCAGTTTAAGGACTTTGCCAATCCGGCGGCGCTGTCGATATTAGAAATAGGAAGCGGTACTTCGCCCCTGAAACAATTTCTCTCAAACGTTGTTACGAGCGACGTGCTTAATCTGGATTATCTCGACCTTGTGTTTGACTGCCACGAAATCGACAAGTTGGACGCAATCAAAGACAACAGCCTTGATGTCATTACGCTCACAAATGTGTTGCATCATCTGAAGAGCCCAATTGCGTTTCTTAACCGTGCGGCCGGCAAGTTGAAGCCAGGCGGCAAAGTCATCGCGACTGAGCCTTTTTTTTCCGTCCTATCAACTCTCATCTTTAAGTACGTGCACCACGAACCCGTGGATTTCCGAGTTTCCGCGCCGGAGCTGGGCGAACTGCAGGGACCGCTGGCATCGGCCAACATCGCGCTACCCTGGCTGATTTTCTTCCGGCGGCGTGAATGGCTGCAACGATTGAAAGAGAACTTCGATGTTGCGACCCTTTCCACTCGGCCTTTTAGCGCCCTATCTTACATGGCTACGGGTGGAATCTCGCGCAGGCTGCCGCTCCCACATTTTCTTTATCGAACATTATTTCCTATGGACCTCGCGTTCAGCCGCTATTTTCCGCACACGTGTGCCTCCTTTTTTACTGTAACTCTGACGCGCCGCTGAATGTCGGCGTGCTTGGTTCTCGTCACGCTGCTGCACGAAAACTGCGCGACTGATTTCCATCGTAACTTGCCGATCCCAATCGCATTTCGCATTTTGCGACGCTACCCCTTCTTCCTCAGCAACACGAAACGACCGCGGCGGTCAATTACTTCATAGTCTTCGATATGAATTCCAGACCTTGGGTTTATCGTGTCTGAGCTGATTCTAAGTGGGGCGTAAAAGTCGGCGCTATCGCCAAGGATCCAGATCGGTGCAGGCCGGTCATGCAGCCGATTGAGCCAGAAGAGGTTTCGGTCGTGCGCGTAGCGGAAAAGCATCGTTGAGGCAACAACAGGTTCGTCGGGCTTACCTTCACGGCGATAGCGCGCGAACACCGCGTCGGCCTGCTGCCGCTCCGCCAGCGAGTAGAAGCTGCCGGAACGAAGCAGGTAAGCGCTGTATGCTGGCGGCACGAGAGCGAGTTGCGCCCACGCCGAGAATGCCACTACAGCAATTGCTGCCGCAAGCACTGCGATCCGCGCCCCTTTGCCGCAGGACGGCACAGCGTGCGCAATCGAAGCAAAACCAACCAACGTGACACACCAAAGCAGTGCCTCGGTCGAAAAGAATCGTGGCGCCCACAGGAGATCGTTCCGGTTTATGAGCCATGGAACTACCGTTGTTAGGACACCAAAGACCAGATAGTATGAGCGCAACAAGATTGTTGCGAAGCTGCCCACGATCATGACCCACAGCCATTGACGGACAATGCCGCTGCCGAGCCAATGAGCAAGATTGGAGGCGACAAAAACGAATAGCGCTCCGGGACTGGATAAACTTCCTGCTGCCACGATACCGAGTCGATCGAGCGAGTGACGAGCGTAGATCGTCGGAGACTGCGACCAGGAAATCGCGAGCAAAAGCGGAACCGCGGAAACCGACAGGAGAAGTATGATCGCCGCAGGCCAGTTAAAGCCGGAGCGCGCGCGTTTGCCTTCTGACGAAATCCATGTCTCAACACCTGCGACGATTGCTACCATTGCTGCTGCAATTGGCGCATCCTCCTTGATGCTGATGACAGCGAGTGCTGTCACGATTGAGGGGATCATCCGCTGCTGAAGCAGGAAATAAAACAGGACTAAACATAACGCCGGGGCCAGAACCTCGATATGGAACCCGAATGCCCACTCTTGATAGAAGGCAACCGAAAGCGGTGAGATAAGAAGTACCCCGGACGCGACTACTGCAGCGCGCCCACCAACTCCGAGGAGACGCAGGATACGCGTTGCCCAGAAGTAAGCCGCTCCCACCGACACAGCAAGCACGAATAGCAAGCCGGGAGCGCCGAAAGGCTTTGCAATCAGTCCGAGCGGCAGAAGCAAGAAATAGGTGTGAATAGTAAGCACGTTCCCAAAACAGTTGTCATGGAGTAACCCCCGGCCCTCGAGCCAACTCCGCGCAGCCTGAACACTGACAAATAGATCCGATGAGTAGCCGAGATCGTAGAATGTCTTAAGTTTAAGTGCGAAGACCAAAACGACAGTGAGAACAGCAAGCGCAAGAGCAACAAAATCCCATCGATCCCACCGCAGCGTTCCTTCTATCTTCGACGTGAACAACGCTTTCCAGCGACACCACATTGGACGAAGGTATCGCTTCTCAATACCTTTTCCAACGTTGTATCGCCATGGACGCATCAATGCCTGATAGGAATCACTGATCTCAATACGATACCTTCCTGATGCGTGTGTTATCCGAAGACTCCCAATCGCGTTTCTTGATTCTGCTGGAATCTTTCCTTACCGCAACCTGATACTACGCTGATGTCGACGAGTTCAGTCCTACATAGCGCTGCTAATAAGCTGTACCAATACGTCTTTCCCATCTATCGGCTGCTTTACGCTGCCTATAAAACCCGCGCTGATCGCGCGGAGCGAGAGCTACTGAAGCAGATATTGTTTCCGGGCGCTGTTGTCGTAGATGTGGGTGCTAACATTGGAATTTATTCCGAATTTCTCTCCCGCTGTGTTGGCCCGACCGGGCTGGTTCATTCTTTCGAACCTTCGCCGGACAATTTCAGGCGGTTGCGTGTTGCCACACGTAATCTTTCAAATGTCCGGCTCTCTCAAGCTGCGGTCGGAGAGCGTAGCGGCGAGTCTAAGCTTTACATTTCCAATAAGCTAAATGTCGATCATAGGGTGTACCAGGCCGATAAAGATTCACGCCGGGCCATTCCCACTGAAATGGTAACGCTCAACGATTATTTCAAACCGGGTCAGCGCGTTGACCTGATCAAAATAGATATTCAAGGATATGAGCTTCATGCTTTGCGAGGGGCCAATCGTGTCTTGGCGGACAATCCCAATGCTAAGTTGCTCCTTGAATTTTGGCCATACGGTCTCAAGCAGGCCGGAGCGAATTGGATTGAACTTATAGACAATCTGAAGAGTAAAAACATGGCCGTGCATCAGGTAACGAAGCATGGCCTCGTAACCTTCCGCCCCGAGTCAGTTAGCGAAAGCCCGGATTGGTATGTGAATGTGTTCGCATCATCGAAGTAACATCCTGGCAGTCACTGTCGCATTCCAGGTTTCTGGTTTTAGCCTCTTGGTTCAGTGTTACCGGGTAACATCAAGACCAGCCCGCCCGCTTCCAAAACGCGATGCCAGCCGGGGTTTATTGATTTGAGCGTCGCCAGGACTCGCTGGCTTTCAGATTCGGGGACGGCAACTGCATTTGCGCGATCGGTTTCGATCACATGGCGAAATTTCGGCTCTAACAGTTGAAGGCGCCTGGCATTCTCAGGAGGGTTTTCCTCGATAAAAGCCTGCGCCTGGCGGCGCAATATACCTTCGTCAGGATTGCCGGCGTTCGCGAAATAATGGGCGACGAGCCGAGGAGCTACAACTTTCATTTCTGGGAAGAGAAGCGGTAACTCACAGCTGGCGGTCCAGTTCGGTGCAAGCAGCTTGGCGTGCGCAATGTATGGACCGGCAGCCTTAGCAAAATCAAGATTGGCGGGAAGCAACTGGCATTCTCGGGGGGACTTCCAACCGATACCCTGCCTTGCGTCTCTGGGTAGGACCGAAAGTCCGTGATAGCTGCCAACGAACGCGACAACGATCGCCGACAGCGCCAGCACGGTTTGTGCTCGGGCATTCATAACCCTGCCTTTCTGCGCCAGCTGCGAACCGGCACCCGCTATCAACGTGCATAACAAAGGGAGTTGTAGAAGGTAAACGAGCCGAAAATAAGTCGGCGCAAGAATGTTTGCCATCCACATGCGCGCCAGCAACGGGTTCAAACAAAACAGCCATACAGCACAAAGATAAAAAAAGAGAAAAAATCCGCTGCGTCCTCTCACGATTAGCAGTGGGACAGCAATCATTAGCACCACGTCACGCAAGTACTCAGCACGTCCACCAACGGCGTAGTCCACCGCTTCCCCCCACGGCATGTATCTTTGTCCTAACATGTGGATATCGACTGGCTTTGGGATTATATCTATTTTCAGTAGGGCCAGTATCGCGACTGGATACGCGAGTGGAATTGTGAGCAAAAGGCCAAGACGAATCAGCCTCCATAAAGATTCTCGTGACCTGTGTTCGAATAGTTCAAGCGTGATAAAAGCTATCCAGGAGCAGCCAATAATTGCGGGGAGCAAGTAAAGGGACGGATTACTGAGACCGACGCCGGCGACGCCCAATAACGTAAGCCATGCCAGGTCACTCGATTTACCTTGGCTGAGGAATCGGTAACTCAGCGCCAGACCCATTGGCAAAAACAAGATCAACACGATCGGCTTGCCTTGCCAGATGTAGCCGGAAAGAGTCGAAAATCCGACCCATCCAGCAGGATCGGCCGACTGTAACGACTTAACAGCTCCAAGCAATGCGCCAAACGATGACTTGTCAGCGAGAAGTAGAAAACCGATTCCAAGGAGGGCGCCGACCGCTGCCAGCCAGCGGTTCAAGCCAAAAATTCGAGCGCACCAATAGAAAACAAATGGAAGCGAAAATGCAGCAAATGCATGACCAACTACCTGGTAGAAGTAAAGAGGATCGATTCGAAGATAGTGACCCAAAAAGGCCATGAGCATCTCATAGCTGGTTGACAGGTGAACTGGCGAAAATGCAGCCGCGTCCATATCGACACTGGTCTGACGCAGATAGATGGGTTGATTTAAGTCCAAGAGTTGAGTCAGAGCTCTATGGAAATAGACCACGTCATCTTGATTCGGCCGCCGCACGAACAAGACTGTAGTTGCATAGACGATACCCAGAATTACCAGCAGGATGTGAGAGAAATGAAACCGATAATATTTGCCAGGAGTCGTGTTTGTTTTCTTCCATAACCCCCTTAGCAGAAATAAACTGGGAATGGCTATGGCTAAGAAGCACAACGTGATTGTTTTCGCCGGCCATCTCAGAACAAGAACAACTTGATAGGCGAGCGTCCAAAATGCGAGTCCGGCTATCGGCAGTAGTAGAACATCGCCGGCTCGGGAGTCGGTAGGGGTCTCGGAAATCGGCATCGACTTCATCCTCACTCCTTCGTAGCGGCTTCCAGAAGGTCGACGTCGTAGAGACGTTTCAAATCTGGTGATTAGTCTCACGTTGGCGCTCGAGCTCGGAAAAGCAGAATCGTTGGGAAAGGATAGGTCATGTCCTGAGGAAAGCGCCGGAGGTTAAACTCGTGTCCAAAAATCTTTACCGGAACGCGATACCTTCTTGCATATTGAAATTTTCCCTGCGCCTCAACCTGCTGAACAGTTGCCCTAATCTCCGCCGGCCCAATTTCAGTGGGGAATCCCACTAGAAAGAAATCAGCATTTTGCCCCGGGCTCTCCTGTAACTGAACCGTTATTTTTTGACTGCTTAGTGGCTTAGCGGCAGGCATTACAGTGTAAAAAGAAGGTCCGTAGTGCCAAACGCCAACGGTCGCTGCCGCGTCGCCAATTGCCTTTTGGAGATCCTCCCGAAGAACCTGGCGAGCATCCTTTTGCTGCATGGCATGGACGTATGCGATGTCGAAGACTACGGATGGCACAAGAATGAAAACGATCGCGCCGGTCAATACAGTAGCAAGTAGCTGGTTGTTTCTTAGTCGCAACTGTAAATCGGCGCAGACAATTCCAACGAGTACACAAAATCCGGGCAACAAGAGCATTGTCACGCGAGCGAAATATGGCCCAAGGTAGCCTTTTCCCATGAAGTACAGATACAGAAGAGAGAAAATCAGTATGGGCACGGTGAGGGAATAGAGGCTGCGCTTGAAAAGAACGTATACGATTCCGCAGTAGAAGATCAGCCATAGCAAGGGATACATCGCAAATGGAAGCATGTACGTGATATAGCTCCAGACCACGGATAAATTAAGCAGTTTGCTCGTGGTAAACTGTTGGAGCGACGCGTATTTGAGCGTTTCCCCGGTGATCGCCCTTATAACGCTCGACGGGTCAAAAAACAGCATCGGATGGCCGAGAAACAGACCGATCACGAATCCCAATCCAATCAACCAAACTTGCCTTGCAACGAAGTTTTTTAGCCGTTCCCAAAGTCGGGCCTTCGAGTTTCGCAAGTTGCTCCTGCCATCAAATAACAAATAAAGGCACGGTACCATCACGACGATTCCAACCGGATAGCGAGTTGCTGCTCCGAAACCAGAAATTAGTCCTGCGCAAAGGAGCAGCTGCCAAGATGCGGTTTTCCGAAGCTTTAGGGACAGCCAAACGACGAGGGCGCACAATAAATTGCTCAATATGTGCGTCCGCATAAAATGCGCGTAAATCACCTGAATTGGCACAACAGCGTAACAAAGTGCGCCGAGAAGAGAGGCATAGAAGGTCTGAGTCGCTTCCCTAATTGCGAGAAATATAATAACCATTGTGGAGAGATCGAGCAGGACCGACATCCACCTGCAGATATACAGGAGATCAGAATGATCTGTCGTGTTTGTTGAATTGCTAAGATGTGCGTCTTTATTAGCGGCGATCTTAAGCACTGCTTGTGGCACGGCCCACAGATAATAATTGAAGGTACCCTCAAAATATGCTCCAGGGGCCTTGATACGGCCGGCTGGTAAATCCACCTGAAGAACTCCCCTAAGGCTTACGAATTCGTCCGGGTGAAAGTTTCGGTCATGGCCATATCCGCTGCCCAGGCCCCAGGTCAATCCAGTTATTCGAAGGTAAGCTGCCAGCAAGAGCAGGCCTGAAAATAACGCAGGTCGAAGAGCTTTGCGCACAAGTTAAGCTCCGAAGGCGACACGTTGAAAGAGAGCTGGGAAGCACATTAGTTCGATGGCAGTGCCGCCCCCTCTGATCCGACCGGACCAAGCTTTAGAATTGTCGTCTTCCCGGGCGAATTGTTTAAAACATGCCACTCGTACCCCGGAACCGCCGGCAGGCGCGATTGTTTGGTAACCATGTCGTTTCGCGACACGAAGAGAGCGTAAACCGGAATGGACTGCTCTAAGCCGTTGTGGACCAGAGCCTGAGCCTGCTGCCGATCATACCGCCACGTGTAGCTCCATTTGTACTGGTGATTTCCATCGATTGGAGCGGCGACGAACGAACGCGGGAAGAGGGCGTTCAAGTAAACAGGATCAATATCGGAGAGAACGATTCCGGGCTGCCGCTTCAACAGTCTGGCGAAATCTCTCTGCGCGGCAAACTGTAGAGAGGCACGAGGCGGATCACCAAAATGAAGCGCATCCCACGCTTGCGATCGGTCAAAGCCTCGTGTGTTATAACTGGAACGCGACGGATAACCGAGGCAGGCAGCACCAAATAAGACAAAAACGGCCAGAGCGATAATAATTCGTCTTCCGATAAAGAGATTCTTTGCGGCCCACGTTACTGGCAGCACCGCAACGGCGATTGCAAGGATCAGAAGAGGCAGGTAGTATCTTGCATCAACAAGTCTGTAATTATGACTTAGGATCACAGCTAGGAAGGCCAGCGAAGCTAAAAAGGCGCAGATAACGAACCGGTCGAACCGAATAAAGAACAATCCTGCACAAGTTAGAAGAATAAAGGCCGGGACAAAGGAAGTACCGGTGCCAAAAATATTCGCAGTGTGATATCCGAGCGGCCTTAGACTGAATTCGTTCCATAGCGCGGCGGCGTTCTTCGGAACGTAGCGAAAAGAAAAGAAAAGGTGGTTCTCACTAAAATATGGAATCCAAAAGTCGTAGCCCGTTTTAAACGGTGAATGGAACTGGATTGCGTTCAACACCAGCACCGGGCTGGCTGCCAACACGAACGCAGCGGGAACTGCAGCGCAATGAAGAAACCACTGCGTGCGCCTCCCTCTCACTGGAAGCAGAGCTATGGCCAGGAGTAATGGTGCGAAGAAAAGGGACTGAATTCGAATGTTTATTGAAAGACCGAGGAGAACCGCTGATAAATAGATTTTCCAGCGGCGTTCGTGCTTAACCCCCAAGTAACTAAACATGAAGGCCAGGACGACGAGCACGGATGCGCTGATGTCGCTCAGTGACGAACGACAGAAAGTGAAGAAGCCAGGCAGTGTCGCGAGTAGAAGGGCTGCAAAACCGCCGGTTAACGGCATTGCGAGGTACGCATAAAAGGCAAACACTGCCAAAAGGAGTAGCAGACCCAGCGTTTGATTTGTCCGAAACGGTGCCAGCACAACATCTCCTCCCGGCAGCAGCTTCAGCCAGGGAAGCATCAGCAGTGGATATCCAGGCGGATACCTCGACGGCAGCTTATCGTATCCAATCTGAATGTAAGGCCATGCATTCCTCCCGAGCGCTTTAGCCTGTGCAAAATATTCTGTCGCGTCCGGGTGCGGGCCAAGATCGAGCAGCATTGTCTTGCTATAATCGATTCTAAGAACCGCGAAGTAATAAAACGTCAACGCGCAGAGAAACAACAAGGCACCACCTGCGAACGGCACGGTAGTGAAGTTCGCCTTGATAACTTCTCTCATAGAATTCTAACGACGGTCAAACCTGGCTCATTCGGCATTTGCGTGCTCAGGACCATAGCGCGTTACAGTATTTGCTACTGGAAATTTGCTTGATAATGGCAGCGCATCGAAGGCCCGCCCTGATTAGGAAAAGGCACGATCGGTCCGATGGCGTTAGGCTTAGGATGGCGACATCGATTCGGTCGATATACTTATAAGGTTCGCCGTGGCCGTCCTGATTACCCACCTCCAGTGGTCTTCTCCTGAATCTCATTAGGAGGCTTCGGACACAGGAGGTATTGGCCGCCACTTGGTCGCACAATCTCTTCTTTGATGCACAAATCATCGAGCAACATTAAAATTTCGAACAGGGCCTTCGTATCCTCATTTTCGAGATAGGCCGCGCGAGTGCCCTGTGGCACAACAAGGCGCAGAAAAGCATCAAACTCCAGTTTCCATTCGACAGTAAACCAGCGTTGAAACACTGGGACGATCTCGCTGGATCGAATCGACTCAAATGGTGAGCCGAGATGCCCTGGCTCAGGACGTTTAATTTCTGTCACCAGTCGGCCGGTAATTTTATTCTTGCGAAATTTCTCAGGGAGAATGGCCAGAATCTGGTTCATGATGGAGATGCGCTTGAGGTCATATTGGCCCTGCGTTTCCCCAACGAAGTCATGAATCCAGAGATAACCATCGGCTTTCAGTGAGCGCCATACTTGTTCCGCAACCCGCTCGAGAAAAAGGATATGATGGAGGCAGGTCTGAGCTACAACCAAATCGAATGTCTTCTCCGGTAACTCTAAGAAATTCAGATCGGCCACTTCATAAGTCAGCGGCAAGTTCTGCTCTTTCGCAATTTCGCGCGCCGCGGCTATTGCATCCTCTGAAATATCGATTCCATGAAAAGTCCGGCAGACTCCATTCCGGAGGAGTTCGCGTTCGCACCTTCCCGCGCCGCATCCGAGAGTCAGGCCGTGTTCAAACTTTAGTGTTCTTTCCTGCGCAAGCGTTGACAGAGAGGAAAAATGACGAGCAACACGGAGTTCGATACTCGCTTTTGTGTCCTCGATTGCAGCTTCGGACCGCTCCCGATCCGGCAGGATTTTCCCCCACACTTCATTTTCGCGTGCCGCCATGGCGTCGTATACGCTCCGGTCCGCCATCGCCCGTCTAACGATCTCGGCAGCTTTGTCGGCGCTCACGAATAAATTAAACCTCCGCTTCAGGCATTATATGGCCTTACTTGTTCATGTCCCGTGCACCGGCATCCGGTGCGTGACTCCGTTCTCCACTAGTCGAATCTGACGACCTACTCGAGATAGTTCTTCAGAAACAAGTCCATGATGTGCTGCACTCCGGCGCCTCTGACATGTCTCAGATCGCGCTCCCACACAGCGGCACGATCGGAGTTTTGCACAATTTCGTAACTTGGAAAGTAATCCACGTTGGGATGCGCACTGGCCCACTCCTGGGCGACTGCTCTCAAAAGCGACTTGGCCCAAGCGTTCGCCACCACAATATCCATAGTTGAAAACGTGTTCATCAAAGGCACGGGCGAAACTGTGACCACAATGTGTAACTCAGCATGCCCGCAGTGAGACAATAATCTGTATATGGCTTCCAGATTAGCCCAGTTTTCAGCGAAATTAGTTAGATGAAATTCATATCGGTCCGGTTGAGTCTTGAACAAAGATGGGATGGGCGTGCAATTGACAAACACGTCTGCGCGAACATCGCGCCACACCTCTGCAAGACCAAGGGTCACGATGACTGCGCGGCAGCTCTGTATACGTTTCGTGACCGCTTGAATCAGCGCGCGGCGCTCCAAAGTCTCTTCCAGGCCCACGAAGTCTAAAGTAGGGGTTGTGTGTGGGTCGTACCAGGTTGTGTTTGTCAATTGAACAACAGAGTCTCGAGGAAATTCTGCGTCTGGATCAAGCGCCCAGCGAAGTTCGTTTAGTATTGAATATGTGTTGTACTTGTTTGTAAATCCGAGTGCTGATACTCCCCTCTTGGCCGGCTGAAAGTTCGCAAATTCCGGCGCGGCGCTTTCAACAGCAACGTTGTGTTTTGCCAGGGAGTGCTCAAGACCACGGGCGAAACATGAGCCGATCGCATAAAATCTATCGTCTCGGTGAAGCTTAAACTTGGGATTAATTCGAGGCGTGAACCAGGTCTCGCGCAGTCGCTGAAACGCGTATTTGCCAGACGGATCATTCGGCTCAGCACCGTCCTTATACCAAGTCCTTGTCGCGTTCCCTGAATAATTCTTCATCGCGTCGGCTGCGGTCGCAACGTAAGGCGACTCCCACAAGCGCGGACTATTGTCTGGTGGATTGGCAACAGTTGGTTCGTTCACGAATGTTCCAACCATAGTCTAAATAGAATCCAACACTAGAATTCGCCCAAATTGGGCTTCAGAGGATTTATCGTGAGGATGGGTTGAAATTTTAGCTAAGCACAGGACGCCCTTTTCTCCAGAGGAAAATCGGTGGAAAAGAATCAGATGAGGTCCCACTTTGCGAAATAGCTGTTCTGATTTGAAATAGTCTTGGCGCTGAGCGCTCACGGATCACTGCGGTGCGAGAAGATAAATTGCGACCAGCGTCAGCAGAAAATAGGGAACAAGCACCGCTGCCCCAGCGTAATCCTTAGCCATTCGCTGTCCAAAAAACAGCGCGGTGATGGCTGCGGCGGAAATAATTGCCCCGTAGAACGCGATCGTAGAATCTTTCAAAAGAATTACCAGCACACAGCCGACGGCGCTCAGCGCGCCGGCGGAGACTTCCAGGATCGTGATGCAGATCAGCAGCGCGGGAACGATTCCAGCCAGTGGGCTCTTCGCAAAATGTCCGCTTAGCCATTCAAGGTTCCCACGGCGATCGACGATTTTATCAATGCCCGATTGCAGAAATAGAACCGCCAGAAAAGCGGAGGCGAAAATCTGCATCAGGTAGGTTGCTTCGGGCATGCGCAAAACTGCGATCATCAGCGCAGCTTAGCCGAAATCGCGGGGATTTGTCGATGCCCTGATCTTCGGCCAACAAAAAAACAGGGACGCGGTTTTATCCGCGTCCCTGCTTTATAGGACCACTTCGCGATTCGATTGTTACGGGCCGACTTGCGCGTAGTACGCGAAGTGCAGATCGTTGGATCCGGGGCCATCGAGGTTGATCCAACCTTGGACTACATCGCCGTGACTCGAATTGACCGTCACTGTCATCGTGGTCGAACCGTTGGCCGGTACCATCACGCTGCCGGGGACGGTGATCCGGTCGTCGCCCGAGCTTAGGGTGCCAGCATCCCAAATACTCGGAACCGTTCCGCCGAAGGTATCCGGAGTGAACTTCGTCACCAAGACGGTGAACGTCTCAGAGCTCCCAGTCGGGTTGGACAGCGTAATGTTTAAGGACGTTGGATGGCCGACCGTGACCTTGCCGAAACTCGCCGAAACCGGATCCATCCATGTTGTTGCGTCTGCGGCTACGGAGAGGTTCTCGCGACCTGCGCCCTGTGCGGTCGGACCGACGTCATGTGTGCCCGTGACGGCATCCGTGACCACCAAATCGGCGCGGTTCACGAGCGCCGACTTAACCTGCGCAGGCGACCAGGAGGAGTCGAGGTTCAGGAGCACTGCCGCCGACCCGGCAATGTGTGGCGTTGACATCGACGTGCCGCTGAAGAAAGCCCACCCAGTGCCGTCGCCCGGACAGGTTTCCGGCTTGCCGACGCACGTGATCGAGCTGAGGACATTCACACCGACTGAGGTCACGTCAGGCTTGACGGCAAAATCAACCGCCGTTGGGCCCTGGCTACTGAAGCCAGCGAGGATATCCTGGTTGGCAGTGACAAACTCCTGGAAGGTCGCGACCGCTGACGCGTCTGGCGGGTTGGCAGCCCGCAGCGCTGCGCCTTCGTTTTTGCCGATCATGACTGCCGGCAAGTCATCGCCCCCACCGCCGTCCTTGGCCATGGCAACCGGATCGCCCGCGACGTTGTTGATCACCACGACGCCGATAGCCCCAGCCGCGATCGCGTTGCGTACCTTCGTGCTAAACGTGCAATCACCGCGGTTGACGACCACGACATTGCCGGAAGCGCCCGGATCGACGCTGGTGCAGGCGGTAAGCTGGGTGTTAAACCACAGGCCGAATGAGCTCGTAGGCAACGGCGGGAAGTCACCCACCGCCGCGCCGATCGTTGTTCCGCCGCTCGCCGGGTAGGTAAACGGCTGGCCGACGAAGTGCTTGTTTGTGCTCGCGGCGACTGTGATGATTTTGCGTGCGCGCCCGGGGGACTGGAGGGTGCCTTGCCCGGGACCGCTGTTACCGGCCGCGACGGCCACGACCACACCTGCGTCCACTGCGTTGTCGAGCCCCATGGCGAGCAAGTCGTTGTTACCATGGTAGCTGCCGCCAAGCGATAGATTGAGAACATCCATGCCGTCCTCGATTGCCGCATCAACGGCGTTCAGAATGTCTTCACTGCGAGCGTTCAACACCCCACCGGGGAAAACATTGTAATTGCCCAGCCACGCGCCCGGAGCGATGCCCGACATGTCATCGATGCTCACGCCGTTTACAACAGCAGTTTTGCCGGTTACTCCAGCCGCAATGCCAGCCGTGTGTGTACCGTGATCCTGGATGGCCTGCGCGTCGAGTCCCTGCTGTTGGGCCTTATTGTAGAAAACTTTGGCAACGATAACTTTTTGCGAGACGTAGTTGCAGTCCTGATCCTCGTGATGCGAAGCGCTATCAGCTGCATCGCACTTTGGAAAACCATCGGGATATGTGAAGCCAGTCGGATCGAAAAAGGGATGCAGGTGGTCGATTCCTGTGTCGATATCACCGATCTTGATGCCGGCACCGGCAGTCGCCCTGCCGTCAGCGGCAATCCAGGCGTCAGACGCATTAATGATCTTGTAGCTCTCGCTCAGATTAGGGTGGTACAGCGCGTTGTACTCGGCGCTCTGCACCATCGGAGCGGCTGCGATTGTCGCCAGCGGCGTGCCGTTGAGTTGCACCGCCACTGCGTTAAGTGAGACATCGTACTCGCCCGTAACCCTTGCTCTTGGGGCATTTGCTCGCAGCCACCGTTTTAATTCGTTGCGTCTCGCATTCAGCTGGGCGCGATATGATCTTACCGCCTGGCCGTTGAAATCAATCTTTCTGCCATGTGGCGGTTTCGTGCTGGGATTCGTACTTATTGGATCACCTATGAGTTGCACGATGGCGCTCGTGTTATCCACGTCGGGGCCGCGGGTGAAGGCGTCAGCGTTTGGATTCGGTCGAGGCGAGCCGCCTACGCCAAATGCAATAACGCCTAAGCCGATAGCAGAGAATATCAGGGTTGTTGCGAGTATTTTCTTCATAGGTTTGGATGATTAGAGTTTGTGACACTTCTGTAATGTGAATTGCTTGTCAATTCATTTCTTATTCGCGCGCGCCGCGCGTGCCAGTCGCAAAAAAATCAGCCGAAAATTGTCGGCACGTTTTGAAAGCGGCCACACCGCCAACTCGTATAGAATTGTCAATCGCCTTGCGCGACGGCATCGGCGAAGGCGACCTCGCCGGTTTTCAAATCCAGTTCAGCTTCGGCTGGCGTTCCAAACAGGTGCGCACGGCTTTCATCGAATTCTTTTTCCCAACGCGCAACGACCACCGTCGCCAGGCAATTTCCGATGACGTTTACGCACGTGCGGCCCATGTCCATCAATTCATCCACGCCGAAAATAATCGCCACGCCGATCGGTCCAAGTCCCGACGGCACAAACGAACTTAAGACTGCCAGCAAGATCACAAGTGATGACCGCGGCACGCCGGCAACGCCCTTAGAACTTAGCATCAACGTCAACATCATGGTGATCTGTTGGCCTAACGACATGTGCCATCCTGTTGTCGTCTCGGCCGCCTGCGCCACGAAGACCGAGGCCATTGCCAGATATAACGTTGATCCTGTGAGGTTGAACGAATAGCCGGTCGGCATCACGAAGCCGACAATGTGCGGCGGAACGCCGAAACGTTCCATCGATTCCATCGCTTTGGGCAATGCCGATTCGCTACTCGTGGTCGCGAATGCGAGCGCCGCGGGCTCGCGCACTGCCCTGACGAATTGCCGCAATGGAATCCGCGCGATCCAAATCACCAGTCCGAAGATCAACAAGATGAAAATCGCGAGAGCGAGGTAAAGCGAGCCAATCAATTTGCCGAGATTCATTAGCACGCCTGGGCCCTGGGTGCCGATCGTGTGCGCCATCGCTGCGCCGACCCCGATCGGTGCAAACATCATCACGTAATTTGTAAACTTGAACATGATCTGCGACAGGCTGTCCATCGCGCGGATAATTGGTTTCCCTTTTTCTCCAACCGCTGAGACCGCGAGTGCGAAAAGCACACTGAATGCGACAATCTGCAAAACATCGCCGCGCACCATTGATTCGATCACACTGGAGGGAAAGATGTGAACGATAGTTTCGACAAAAGTCTGCGGGTGACTTTGGCCGATTGCCTTAATGGCCTCTCCGTTAGTGGCGGCAAGAGTTACGCCCGCGCCGGGCTTAGTGGAATTGACAATGGCTAATCCGATGAACAGCGCTGCGGTGGTGACAATCTCGAAGTAAATCAGCGCTTTGATTCCCATGCGCCCGACCTTGCGAAGCGCACCTGCGCCGGCGATTCCCACGACAATTGTTGAGAAAACGAGCGGCGCGATGATCGATTTGATCAGGTTAATAAAAATGTCGCGCAAAAAATAAACT
>Ga0209056_10000747_pt1 | contig 35966 bp, 36 predicted proteins | sample GraSoiAngelo_114_FD_185876 | JGI IMG/M metagenome (GOLD analysis project Ga0209056, IMG submission 185876) | Grasslands soil microbial communities from the Angelo Coastal Reserve, California, USA - 14_0903_13_40cm (SPAdes) (version 2) | ecosystem: Environmental > Terrestrial > Soil > Grasslands... | reverse complement strand
GGAGCCGGGTGCGCACGCGTCGGCGGATCTCCTCCGCCGCCACGCGCGGATCCGAGTCCCACACGCCGAAAGTCCAGCCGAAGACGGTGTATCCCAGCCGGCGCGTGGCGGTCGCGACGAACGGATTGCGGTAGCCGTGCGGCGCGCGGAAGGCACGCGGCGCGCGTCCCGTGGTCTCGACGATCAGCGCGTGGGTGCGCTCGAGCTCCTCGCGGATGCGTACCGGGCCGGCGAAATGCAGCTTGCGGTGGCGCAGCGTGTGATTGCCAATCTCATGCCCCGCCTGGGCGACGCGGCGCGCGACCCGAGGAAAGCGCCGCACATGCTCTCCGACCAGGAAAAACGCCGCGGGGATGCCCTCGGCGGCGAGGGTCTGGAGGATCGGCTCGGTGGCCGCTAGGTTGGGGCCGTCGTCGAAGGTGAGGTAGACCACCCGGCCGGCGCGCGACCCGCGGCCGATCACGCGCCCGAACAGAGGGCTGTTGGGCTCGTAAGTGCCGTAGGCCCAGGCTCCCAAGGCGGCGCCCGTGGCGGCGAGTGGAAGCAGCATGGGGGCATAATAAACACGAAGCCCCCGGGACGGCATGAACCGCCGCCCGGGGGCTCCGCACATCGGTTACCCGGAGCCGGGGGATTGCTCCCTCCGTTCTTCATCCTGCCGCCGCCGGTTGACTGATTCGTCGCTCGGTAGGGCGAACAGGAGCTCCGGCTTCCATCCCCAAGCAGCCTGGCCGGGCCGCAAGGTTCACCGATGTGAGTGCTGCGGGTCAGATCGGGTCGCGGACCGACCTTCCGCACTGCACGTCGAGGCACCACGTCGACGCGGATAGGGCACGCGACTGGCCCTATCTATCCGAGCCGGAGAGCCTGCTCCCGGATCGCCGGCCGCCTGAGCCCTTGTTTGCATCGGCGGTCTCCCCGGAATTTCCGCTCGGACCCGTCTTGAAGGCGTAGCTGAGACACCAGGTCCCGACCCTTCCCTTCAAGCCGCGTGGGAAGCAATATAGGGGCCCCAGCAAAGCGCGCAAGTGCCGATGTTTCTTCGGGTTAGCTCATCTCAGTGTGCATCGCGTGTGGACGGTAAGCGCCGCGTACGTCTACCATTGCCGCGACCGTCCACATGATGTGGAGTTGTGAATCAACACGAACAGCAGGTTGTGGAGGATCGGGAGGTTGGGGAGGTTTGGGGGGGTTGTCCCGTTGCGATGCAACCTCCCCCAACCTCCACAACCTCCACCAACCTCCCTAACCTGTTTCGGCTCCCACCTCACAGTACGTGTACGGCTCGTCCGTGTGGTGGGGTAGAAACAGGATGCCGGCGCCCCCCGTCGCGAACCAGCCCGTGAGCATGCGCGTGGACCCGGTTTCTCCGGCGGGCTCGGCGAACACCGCCTGCAGCCACCGGCGGATGTGGCGCAGCTCGGGAGCGCGGCGACCGAGCATGGCGATGACGGCGCCGAGTCCGAGACTGGCGCGGAGGAAATGCGCGATGGCGTGCACGCGCTGCGCGAAGATGTACGCGCGCACGCCGGGTTCGTCGTACAGCAGCGTGCCTTCGTAGGGGTCGGCGGGAGGCGCGTCCATGCGGGGTCCGAGGTAGATGAACACCCGCTGATCGCCGTCTTTCCGCTCCACGACGGCCGCGGCGCTGTCGGCGCCGACGCGCGCGGCGTGTATCAGATCGTCGGCTGCGAGAATGCCGACCGCGACCGTCCACTCCAGGGCCGCGATGGCCTGGTCGAGCGGGCAGCCGACCGCGTCGTCGTAGGCGAGGAGGCGCGGGGCTTCGCCCGCCCGCAGGAAGAAATGCGCCAGGGCGTCGGCGCGATCCTCGAACGTACGGGTCTGGCGCGAGGTTGCGGGAACGGTCATTGTGACATTATAACCATGGCTTCTCGTGACACCCAGAGGATCCTGATGCGCTGCCTGGCCGTGCTGCTCTGTTTCGCCGCGATCTCGCTCAAAGCGCAGACGCCGGTCTCCGACTCGACGCGCGCCGAGTCCACGCCTGCACCGCTGCCGCCCAGTCCCGAACAGAAACGTTTCCTGGACGGACTGAAGACCGCGACGCGCGGCATCGCGCAGCTCAAGGACGGCCTGGGCCGGGTCACCCGCGCGGGAGGACGCGACGCGGCGGCGCAGCGACGCGCCGGTCGCCTGCTCTCGGGACTGTGCGGCAGCAGTCGCGCCTTCATGAGACGCGGACGTCCGCAGATGAGCCCCACCGTGTACGAGGATTCCGTGCAACTCAAGGCGAAGCGTCTCGTCACTCAGGTGGACTCGCTCATCAAGTACACGACGACGTGCGAGGACAGCGCGGCCGTCGCCCCCGGCGCCACGGTCCTCGGACTCGGGAAGCGCATGAAGAGCTATGACGCGGCGCTGCGCGATTTCCGCGTGGCGATCGGCCTGCCGGTCAAGGAGGACACGACCAAGACCACTCGACGTCCATAGATGTCTTGATACTGTCGTTATGGTGACACCAGCGGTAGCTCGACGGCGCAACCGCCGCAGCGCCTAACATTTACTCTATTGACAGCGGTGGCGCCCATTCCTACCTTTGGCCCCGGTTCAAGCAATACGTGGCACCGTTACCGGTTTGTCTGCGCACCGCGAGGACCACTTGTCTCGCGGTTTTTGTTTGAGCCCGTCCCTGGTCGCGGTGACCAAGGTCGAACATGTCCGGGGCAGTGCCCCTTAGTGCTGAGGTTCAAACGGTATGGCAAAGGGTAAGGTGAAGTGGTTCAACGACGCGAAGGGCTTTGGCTTTATCGCGCAGGAGTCGGGTCCCGATGTGTTCGTCCACTTCACGGCGATCCAGGCTGAGGGCTTCCGCAGCCTCGCCGAGGGCGATACGGTCGAATTCGAGGTCGCCCAGGGTCCGAAGGGCTTGCAGGCGCAGAACGTCCGCAAGGTCTGATCGACGCGGTTCGCAGTCGCAACGGGTCCGGAGCTCCGCTCCGGGCCCGTTTGCGTTTTCCGCGCCTTATATTGGGCCATGATTCCGCTTCGGGGCGCCGTGCTGGCCCTGCTCCTGCCCGCCCATCTCGCAAGCCAGGCCACGGCGCCGGCGCTGCCGCCGCCGTACCGCGGCTTCACGCCCGGCATCGGCTATCGAGCGTTCGTGCAGCAGGCGCGGGCGCTCGCGGACAACGACGTGCTGCGCTGTCAGACCTCACCCCGCACGGCGCAGATCATGGAGTGCGCCGTCCTGATCCGCGATCCCCGGGATGGGGCGCGATTCTACTTGAGCGCCCACTTCATCGAGAGCGACGCCGACATGGTCGCCCTGTACGACTCGGCGGGGTTCGGCAACGCGCGTGGCGTGGCGCTGGTGGATCGTACGAAACGCGACCTCACGCGCGTCTTCGGGAGGCCTCACGTGCTCGGCGCCGGCGCCTGGCAATGGCGGTACGGCCGCCGCGTGGTGCGGCTCAGCTGGAGGGGGCGCGGCACGGCCCGCTGGGTGTCCATCACCCTCACCGACGGTGCCGTGATGGACCGGATCAGTCGATACGCGAAGGCAGCCGCTAGCCGGAAGCCGTAACCAGCCGCTCCGCCAACTCCGACACGCCGCGCGTGCTGGCCCTTCCCAGCTGATCGAGCCAGCGCGGCGGGATTCCCGTCTCCCCGTCGCGGGCCCCCAGCAATGCTCCCGCCACCGCGGCGTTCGTATCCGTGTCGCCGCCCGCCTCGACGAGAAAGACGAGCGCCTCCTCGAGCGACGGCCGGTGTACGGCGCACCAGAACGCGATTTCGACACAGTGAACGGCGTAGCCGAACTCGTTGGGCACGGCCACGGGCAGGTCGCTCTCTTGCTCCCACGGAACGCGCCGGATCGCCTCGACGAGCACCCGCGGTGCCGCCCCTTGCAGGCGGTGCAACACCTCCTCGATGAAATACTGGTTGCCGTGGAGCAGCTCGCGCGCCGCGAGGTTCACGGCGGCCGCTCCCCAGGTGCAGCGCTCGTCGGCGTGCGTGATGGCCGCCTGCTGTGTCGACACGCGGATCAGCTTGTCGACGTTGTCATGGAAGCGCAGGGCGACCGGGACGCAGCGCATCACCGCGCCGTTGGAGGCGCTTGCCCCCGCGCTGCGCGCCTGGCGGCCGGCCTCGAATGGCTCGACGCCGCGCTCGATCAAGCGCAGCGCCCGCTGCGTCGTCAGTCCCACACCGCGCCCGTCGACCTTCATCCACTTCACCCACCGCGCCGCCACGTCGCCGGCGTCCAGGTCCCCTCGCTCCGCCAACGACTCGGCCAGAAGCAGGGTCATGGCCGCGTCGTCGTCGAAGGGGGATCCCTTGGGAGGCGGCTGGAGGTCGCGCACGCCCTGGGGAAACGCCTGCCGAATCGCCGCCGCGCTGCCGAGCCGCTCGGTGGGCACACCGAGCTGATTGCCGACCACCAGCCCCAACAGGGCGCCGCGGGCCCGCGTCAGCAGCCGGGCGTCAGGGGCGGGGGACGGAGCTAGAATTCGAGCACCACGGCCCCGCCCGGCGGGGTCACGCGCGCCGCGAAGCCCTCCCGGTCCACGTGCGGCCCGTTATAGGGATGGGCGGTGTTGTAGGCGGCGACGGCGGAGTTGCGGTACAGCCGGTAGTAGCCGATATGGGCGCGCACGGCGCCGCGGGTGACGAGGCAGCCGCACCGGGTCGCGGCCGCGGTGCCCGGGTTCACTTCCAAGGTGATGTCCGACGCGCTGGTGTTGGTGATGAGCGGGGCGAAATAGCTCTGGCTTCCCACTGCCGCGCCGATCCGCGCGACGCGCCGCCCCCGCATACTGGTGAAGGGACCCAGCGCCCCCTCCATCGGCTCCCCCAGCGGTGGGTTGCCGGGCCGGAGCAGGCGCCAGCCGAGCCGCGTGTCGCGCCCGCGCGCGAGCCAGAGCCGCGCGGTCGCGTCGGGCGCGACCGTGTCCAGCGGAATCCCGTCGCGCAGGATCTCGACCGGCTCGACGAGGCTGTTCTCGACGAAGGCCGCCGCGGATCCGAGATAGCCGGCGCGGCGCGCCACGCCGCCCGCGACGACCAGCGCCAGCGCGCCCGCGGCCCACCAGCCGAGTCGCGCCGTGCGGGAGCGTACGCTCCCCGAGCGCCGCACCTGCCGCTCGAGCGTGCGCGCCCCGACCAGTCCCGTCGCTCCCGACGCCCGGCCGGCCGCGAGCGCCGCCAGGACTTCGTCGGCGCTCTGGTAGCGTTCCTCGGGCTTCTTGGCGAGGCACTTCACGATCACGCTCGACAACCAGCGTGGGATCCTGGCGTTCACGTCGCTCGCCACCGGCACGGGATCGGCAAGGTGCTTGCCGACGATTTCGGCGCTCGAGGCGCCGTCGTAGGGCGGCGTCCCCGTCACCATCTGATACAGCATGGCGCCGAACGCGTACAGATCGCTGCGCCCGTCGATATTCGCTTGGCCGAGGGCCTGCTCGGGGCTCATGTATTGCACCGTCCCGACCGTGAAGCCGGTGGCCGTCTTGGTGCCGCCCTCGCCCGAGCCGGGATCCAACAGCTTCGCAATCCCGAAATCCACGAGCAGGGCGCGGCCGGTTTTCGCCTCCAGCATCACGTTGTCCGGCTTGATGTCGCGATGCACCAGACCCTGGGCGTGGGCGTGCGCCAGCGCCTGCAGTACCGGTTCCGCGACCGCGAGCGCGGCCTCGGTGCCATACGGGCCGCGGCGCCGCAACGCGTCGGCGAGCGACTCGCCTTCGACGAACGGCATGACGTAATAGACGAGCCCTTCCCCATCTCCCGTGAAGTGAATGGACAGGATCGACGGATGCTGCAGCCGGGCCAGCGCCTTCGCCTCTTGGCGGAAGCGCGCCAGCATGCCCGGCGTCCACGCGATCTCGGGGTGGAGCACCTTGCAGGCGAGCCGCCGGTCCAGATCCTTGTCCCACAGCTCGTACACCTCGGCGAACCCGCCCCGACCCACCAGGCGGCGCACTTCGTACTTGGAGCCGAGCGCGCGCGCCAGGCGCTGGGCGGTGGGCACGCCCGCGAGCCCCGCCGCGGGCACCGCGGTCGTTCTCCCCACGTCCCCCCTCTCCGGAACGGAGAGGGGGACAGGGGGTGAGGACGTCGTGACGACCGTCGGCGAAGGCGTGCCGCAGCTGGGGCAGAACGCCGAGCCCGAGGGGATCTCCGCGCGGCATGAGGGACAGGTAAGCTGAGTCGTCACGGGTCGAAAGATTCGCGGTCAGGGCGCCTCGTGCAATGGTGGCGCCGCGTAGGGGCGCAGCATGCTGCGCCCCTACATTATTTTCGGCATGCTCGCTCTCCGGATCGCGCTCGGGCTCGCACTGACGTACACGCTGCTCGTGCTGCTCGCGTGGCGGTTCCAGGATCGGCTCGCCTTTCCAGCGCCGCGCGCGCCGCTCCCGGACCCGAAACGCGTCGGCGTCGCGAACGGCGAGAAGGTCGAGGTGACGATGGAGGACGGGACGAGACTGGTGGGTTGGTTCTTGAAACCCGTAGTCCCCCAACCTCCTCCAACCTCCCCAACCTCCCCTAGCCTCCTGTGGTTTTATGGCAACGGTGAGACCATCGCCGCGATCTGGCCCATCGTGCGCGAGTTTCAACCGCCCGCCACGGCCGTGCTGATCGTCGACTATCCGGGCTACGGCGGGAGCGCGGGCCGGGCGACCGAGGCCGGACTGTACGGCGCGGCGGACGCCGCCTACGCGGCGCTGGTCGCGCGGCCCGGCATCGATCCCGGGCGCATCTACGTCTACGGCCGCTCGCTCGGCAGCGCCGCCGCGACGTGGGTGGCCGCGCGCCATCCCGTCGCCGGCGTGATCCTCGAATCCCCCTTCACCAGCGCGGCCGCGATGGCGCGCCAGCACTATGCCTTGTTGCCGCGCTTTATCCTGCGCTTGTCGCTCGACAACCTCGGTCGCATGCGGCAGATCCGCTGCCCGGTGCTCGTATTTCACGGCGATGCCGACCGCCTCGTGCCGACGGCGATGGGGAGGGACGTCGCGGCGGCCGCAGCGGGACCGGTCGCGCTGGTCCTGATCCACGGCGCGGGGCACAACGACACGTACGATCGGGGCGGGCGGGCGTACCGGGACAAGCTCTGGGCGTTCGTTGCCCGTTAGATCACCACCACCTGATCGAACCGATCCCGCTGCTCATCGAAATGGCGCTCCGCCTCAGCGAGGGCGCGCAGCACCGCCGGATCGTCGCCGTCCACGAACTTGGAGCTCTGGGCGACCCGCCCGGTGAGCCGGCGTACGGCCACGAGGGCCCGGGTCACCTCACAGCGGTCCACATCGGGGTCGGTGTGGCCCGTGACGAGCAGCTCCTCGAACAGCGGCAGCGTGCGCTCCTCGGCGAGGACATACAGCGACTCGAGGATCTTGGGACCGAGGAAGCGACGCAGCAGCTGGTCGCCGCGGATGCGGTGGAACAGACGCTCCAGCACTTCGGCGTGCCCGGCGTAGAACCGCGCCGCTTCCACCGCAGCGGCGACGAACGCGTGGTGCGCTCCCGGCGTGACGAGGTAGCGCTCGAACAGCGGCCAGGCGCCCTCCGGGTGACGCTCCGCGAGCGCGAGGAACGCGAAGTAGCGACGGCCGAACGGAGCGGCGGTATCGGCGATGACGGTGCGCAGCCCCGCCACGCCCCAGCGCGCTCCGGCGAGCGCCGCGGCGGCGGCATGCTGCCAGCGCTCCAGTTCGGGAACGCGGAATGTCACGAGGTGTGGATCGAGCAACGAGCGGCAGCGCCCCAGCACGGCGAGCAGCCGGCGGTCCACGGCGTGCAGAGCCGGCTCGAGCGCCGCCCCGTTCTGCCGGCGGGCGAGCGCGAGCGCCTCCCACGCGACGCGGTCGAGGTGCGCCGCATCCCACGCCCGCTCGAAGGCGGCGGCGTCGGGAGCGGTCAGCAGAGGCTCGAGGGCGCCGGCAAACCGATAGAGCGCGCGCGACGGTTCCATTTGCATCAAGCTATCCGCCGGCGGCGTGCTCGCAAATCGCATTTGTCCACATCGATCTGGAAAACCGCGTGGAAGCCCTGGGGGAATGTTGCGCTTCCCCCAGGCCAGCCTTAACCTTGCCCCGCACATCCTCACCCCGAGGGCTTCTGCGAACGTCCCTGGTCGTCGCCATCGCCGTCGTGCTCGCGGCGTGCTCCTCCCAACCCGCCCACCCGGTCGCGATCGGGCTGGCGGGCCCCTTCTCCCAGCCACGCGGCGCCTCGATGCTGCGGGCCGCCCAGTTGGCGGTGAACCAGATCAACGCCAGACACGGCGTGCGTGGCCGCGCCCTCGAGCTGCGCGTCGTCGACGACTCGGGGAGCGAAGACACGGCCGTGCGCGTGGCGGAGCGGCTGTACGCGGATCCGAGCGTCGTGGCAGTGGTGGGGCACCTCTCGTCCGGTCCGACGATCGCCGCCGCGCGCGTGTACGGCGGGGGCGCCGATCCGGTCGCGATGATCTCGCCGTCGGCGTCGAGCCCCGATCTGTCCGGGTTCAGTCCCTGGGTATTCCGCGTGTGCCCGAGCGACCTGCAGCACGGACCCGAGCTGGCGCACTTCGCCTGGCAGGCGCTGGGTGCGCGGCGAGCGGGCATCATCTACATCAACAACGACTACGGGCGCGGCGTCCGCGGCACGTTCGCCGCGGAGTTCACCCGGCTGGGCGGAGCCGTCGTAGAAGCGGATCCGTACGTCGCGGCGACACCGTCGCTCGAGCCGTACCTGTCCCGCATGCGGCGGGCCGGGATCGACGTGCTCCTCATCGCCGGTGAGCGGCCGGGGGCGGAGCTCGCCCTCCGGGAGATGGCCGCGCTGGGCATACACTGGCCGGTGCTCGGGGGCGATGCGCTCACCGGCATCGAGGCCGATGGGGCGCTCGCGGAAGGGGTGCGGATCTCGTCGGCCTATCTTCCCGACCGGCGTGACGAGCGCAACGCGGCGTTCGTAGCGGACTACGCCCGAGCCTACCCCGGGCTGCGCCCCGACCACCGCGGGGCCGGGGCCTATGACGCCGTGCTGCTCGTGGCGCGGGCGCTCGAGCGCGCCGGCGCCGAGCGCCAGGCCGTGCGCGACTATCTCGCACGTGTCGGGCATGGCCGGGAGCAATTCGAGGGTGTCACCGGCCGGATCGCGTTCGACGCCACCGGTGACGCTCGAGGGAAGTCGGTGGTGATCGGCGTCGTGCACGACGGCGCGCTGGTGACCCAGGCGGAGCGGTAATGCGGAGTCCGCTCGCCACGATCCGCAACCGGATTCTGGTGGGTCTGGTCTTGCTCATGATGGGCCTGGTGGTCACGGCGATCGCGGGCGCGGCCACGCTCCGGCACATGCGCTACGCCGTGGCGGACGAGCTGGCCGGGCTGCGGGCGTCGATGGACGTGGGGAGCGGTCTCGTCACTACCGTGCTCGAGGAGATCCGCGCGGCCGAGCAGTACCTCGCGTCACCGGGTGCCGAAGCCCGACGGCTGTTTCAGACGACCGCCGAAGACGCCTTCCAGTATGAGCGGCAGCTGGACGCCCTGAGCGGCCTCACCGCCGAAGATCGCCTCACGGTCAACCGCTTGAAGCAGCTGCACGCCACCATCCAGACCGAATACTCGATCGCTCACGCATTGCAGGACCTGGGGCGCGAGCAGGAAGCGGTGACGCGGGCCGCCGCAGTGCGGTCCCAGGCGACGGAGCTGACGCGGCTGGTGCGCGATCTGTCGCGCCGCCAGGCGCAGAAGGCGGCGCGAGCCGCGGAACGGCTGACGGCCGACGCCGCCGACCGGGAGCGCAAGCTGTGGGCGTTCGTCGTCGCCCTCGTGGTCGCGGGCGTGTTCCTGTCGCGCTACACGCTGCAGTCGGTGCAGGGCCCGCTCGCCCGGCTCGTGACCGCCGCGGAGCGGTTCGGGGCGGGTGACCTGCGGCCCGTCACGACCGGCGACATGCCCCGCGAATTCCGGGTGCTGGCCGACGCGATGCAGCACATGGGAGACCGGCTGCGCCGCATCGTGGGCGAGGTGATCACCGAGGCGGACCGGATCGCCGGCTCGGCCGGCGACCTGTCCGCCGTGAGCGAGCAGCTCGCCGCGTCCTCGAGCGAGGTGTCGACGGCGATGGTCGAGATCTCGAGCGGCGCGGATCAGCAACGTACCGCGCTCGGCTCCATGGGCACGGGACTCGACGAGCTGGGCAAGGCGACGGGGGACATGGCGGACGCGGCCGAGCGCGCCGCCAAGCTCGGCGAGGAAATCCGCAGCGTGGCCGAACGGCACCGCGGCGCCGTGGCCGCCGCCGGCGGGGTGCTGCTCGACGTGCGGGAGGTGGTCCAGACCAGCTCACGGCAGATCGCGCAGCTCACCGAGCTCTCCACCTCGATCGACGACTTCGTCGATCTCATCAAGCGCATCTCGTCGCAGACGAACCTGCTCGCCTTGAACGCCGCGATCGAGGCGGCGCGCGCCGGCGAGCACGGCCGCGGCTTCGCGGTCGTGGCCGAAGAAGTCCGCCAGCTGGCCGACGAATCGGCACGGGCGGCCGAGGAGGTGACGCGCACCACGGGCCTGATTCGCGAGCAGATGGAGGACGTCACCGCTACCATGGCCGCCGGCCAGGCGAAGGTGCGGGGGATCGAGTCCGTCGCGGAAGGGGCGGCGCATGCCCTCGCCGAGATCGCCACAGCCGTGGAGCTCGTGGAGCAGACGGCCGCGCGGGTCCGCATGGCGGCCCAGTCGAGCCGGGAGACCACCGCCCGCCTGCTGCAGCAGGCCCAACAGGTGTCGGGCCGGGCGACGGCGCACGCCAGCGGAGCGGAGCAGGCAACGGCCGCCGCCGAGCAACAGGGCGCGTCGACCGAGCAGATGGCGGCAGCCGCCGGGAGCCTGCTACAGGCGGCCGAGAAGCTGCACCAGCTGGTGCAGGGATTCCGGGTCTAGGGACGCCCGGGCGCCGCCGGCTCGATATCCAACCGGGACCACCTTCCGATCACCCCGGGCTTGCGCCCGGGGTCAGTGAACGCGCTCGGGTATCAAGGACCGATGGTCACGCCGCCGGGCGCGAGCAGCAGGCCGGGCAACATGTCCAGGAGGGTGACCGCCGCGGACAGTGTGGTGAACGTCACCTGGTGATTGGACTGCCCGGGACCAGCCGCGGTAAACCAGAGCCGGGCTAGCGTCGGCGATCCGGCCTTCCCGAGCGCGTCGGTGGCGTTGAAGCGCAGCACGCCGCCTGCCGCCGTGTCGGGGATGACTGTCGGAAACCCGAAGCTGCCCGCCTGTGTGCTGTCATACCTCAGCACGGCCGTGCTCCAGGTGAACCGGGCGTCGTAGCTGCCGAGCAGTTCGGTCGCCGGCACCGCGGAGAGATCCATGATAACGTCGATCGCGATCGGCTGTCCGACTTTCCCGCCACCAAAGCTGCGGCCGCCGTCGAGGGCGAGGGCGATGGGATTGCCCGGCGGCAGGGTGTTGTCGCCGACCACGATCGCCAAGGAGTCGGCGATTCCCGGTCCCGCACTGGCGACCACGATCGCGCTACCTGGCGCAACCGCCGTCACGAGGCCGGCGCTCGAGACTCGAGCCGCGGTCGGCGCGCGGCTGGTCCAGGTCGCGAGCGAGGAAGACAGCGGCTTCCCGGCGATGTCCGTGACGGTTGCGGCGAGCTGTACCGTGTTCCCCGGCGCGAGCGTCGTGAGCGTCGCGTACCCCGGACTCACCAGAACCGTCGCCGGGGCGGTGAGCGCCGATACGATGAGCCGTAGTGTATCGGCGGCGCCGCGGATCGCGGCCGCGACGCGCGCCGCGCCACCGGTCGGCGACAACAGGGCGGTGATGCCGCGATCCGGACCGACCAAGATCAAGTCGGGAGTCAGGTTGGTGAGCATTACGGGCACGCCGGCAACGCCAGTTCCCGCCGAATCGATGCCGAGGCGCATCACGAACGAGCCGCCCGGGGCGAGCGTCGTGTCCTGCGGCGTGACGCTCACCCGACACCCCGCGCCGAGGCCGCACGGTCCGATGTAGGCGACGGGCACGGAGTCGACGCGCGTAGGGAGACCGGGCCGGACGGTTACTGTGTCGCTCCCCGTGTAGAGCACCGTGCCATCCCGCGTGCGGATACCCTGAAGGTCAACCAGAAACGTCTGCGCCGCGCCTGCGACCAGCACGGGGACCGTAACGCCCGCGTTCCCCGCTTGATCCACCGGTACGGTCGTGTCGGCGACGACGCCGGGCGCCCGCCCTTGGGACGACGAGCGCACCACGACTCGCAGGGCGTCGAGGTCGTCGACCAGCACGGTCCCGCTGTCCAGGACGGGTACGCTGACGAGCGGCACAATCCAGAGCCTGGGACCCCCGAGCCCCCGGCCGCCCCACTCCGCACACGCCAGCGTGCCGCCGAGCAGCGCGAGCGCGACCTTCGCGCCCCGCCTCACCGCGCCCACTCCAGCAGTACCACGGCCCGCGGGCCCACGAGCGGCACGGAGCTGCCGTTGTCCGCCAGACGGCCTATCGCTACCTCGCCTTGCACCAGCACGGCGACCGCGCCGCCAAGTCGGTAGCGCAGGTCGATGCCGGGACGCACCAGCCAGCCCAGCAATGCGAGGCTTCCGGTCGCGGGTCCGACCAGCTCGTGACGGATCTCGACGGTCGGCGCGAGGTTCAGCGCCGGCGAGAGCGGCCGGTCGAGCCGGGCGCCCAGCCCGAGCACGTTGCCGCGGGGCACCTGGACGACGGTCGAGTCGTAGCCGCCGGGGCGAAAGCGATAGCGGTCGTATGCGTAGAGCGACAAGCTGCCGCGCCCGGCCGGCAGGCTCAACGCCGAATAGAGCAGCAGACGGCCACCGGTGACGCTGCGCGCGCCGGCGGTGACCGTGTCCGCGCCGCTCGCCGCGTACACCAAGGCGCCGCGGAAATACCCGCCCCCGCCACCGCCCAGCGGCCCCTCCACACCCAGGCGCACACGCCCTTCGCCGCCCGGCTCGAGCTCGCCGCTCGCCACCACCGGGGTGTAGCTCCCATGCCAGCGGTAGCTCGCGCCGACGCCGCCCGCCCAACGCTCGCCCAGCTTGAACGCCGTGGCGAAGCCCCCGGTGATGCCGCCGCCCGTACCGAAAGTGGGCGTGGTGAAACTGAGCAGCTCGGTGCCGAGGGCGCTCAGCACCGGGACGTCCGCGCTGTCGACGGCCTTCTTTCCCGTGGGGAGCGTGCCGACGAGCGACACGATCAGATGACCCGCCACCGCCCCCCAACTCATGCGGACGTCGGTGTCGGTCACGCCCCCGACCTGGAGCGTCCCGCTGGTGGTCGCGGCCGAAGCGTGCGCATATGCGCTCGACAGGTCGAGCGTGAAGCGCGGGCCGAACCGGTGGGACAACGTCACGGGCACGGTCCACTCGACGATGTGGTCGACCGCGAAGCCGGACCCGAAGTGATAACTGTCGAGTACGACGCCGGTGCGCGCGCTGGTGCCGGGGACGGCGGCGGGCTCCTGCGCCACGAGCTGCGCCGCGACGCAGCTCAAGAGCAACGCGCGTTTCACTACGGGCGCCTGAAGATGATGACGATGCCGCTCGTGACGGATACGATCGACGGCAGGCCGAGCGCTTCGGGTGTGAGATGACGGTCGATGGTGGGCGTGCCCGAGGGCGGCCCTCCCGCCTGGGTAATCACGTCGCCCGTGGCCGGCACGACGTCGAGCGTCGTGGTGGTAAGCAGCCCACCCGCCGCCCCCGGCGCCTCGGACGGCGCCGTGATCGGTTCAAAGGACTGGACAACGCTCACGATCCCGCCGGCCCCCACCTGCTGCACGGCCGGCGTGGCGGCGGCGGTCTCCTGCCCCTGCCGCGCCGCCTGGAAGCTCGGGTCGGCCCGCGCGGCCGCTCCGAAGTCACGCGCCGCCGCGTCGTAATCGCCCCGATCCAGGTCGTCGAGCGCCCGGCTGTAGGCCAGAAACGCCGCGAGGCTCGTGGGCCCCTGTCGCAGGATCTCCTGCCGCTCGGCCTCGGTGAGCGCGATCCCGAGCTGGCCGGCGAGGTCGAACACCACCTGTTTTTCGAGCGCGAGCAGCTGCCGGAACGGGCCCGTCACCTGACCCACGGGTCGTACCACGCCGGCAGCCGTCACGACCGTCGCGGAGAGCTGCATCGTGGCGTTCCCGTTGGGAGGGATGATCGCGCTCCCCTGCACCATCCGCTCCGCCCGGAGCAGCCGGCCTACGCGTGCCGCGGTGGCCGGATCGGTCCGCTCGCTCTGACCGACCTCGAGCTCGTCCAGCAGCTTGCCGATCTGCAGGCGCTCGAGCAGCCGCAGCGTGCGAATGTGGGCGAGATCGGTGGTGATGAGCTCGGCGAGCCCGCGGGAGAGCGGCTGCACGCTCGAGTCCCCGGCGATCACGAGCGGCAGCACCGCCACGGTGGCCGCCTGGGGCGGCTGCTGCGCCAGTTCCGCTTCCCGCGCCAGCGCCTGCCGCGCCGTCCGCTCCGCGGCGCTGCGGAGCGCGAGCTGCGCCTTGGCCCGCACCGCCGCCACACGCCGGGCGCCCGGGTGCTGCGCCGCGAAGTCGGTATACGTCACGATGGCGTCGTCGAAGCGACCCGCCTGCTCCTGGCACGCACCGAGCACCAGTGGTCCCCGCACGTCGGCGGGTGCGAGCGCTTGCGCGGCCGCCGTCACGACCACGGCCGTGTCGCACCGCCCTGCCGCGGCGAGTGCGGCGGCCAGCTGGAAGCGATCGGCGGGGGCGACAGAACCCGCACGGGGCGTTCCCGCGCAGGCGCCGAGCGCGACCACGCAAGTCACACGTGAGAGCTGCCGCCGATTCACCGGCGCGACTTCTTCTTGGTGGCGGGTTTCTTCTTGGCGGCTGGTTTGGGCCGGGCGGTGCTCTTGGGGGGTTTGCGCTTGAGCGCGCCCTGGATGTCGGCGAGGACGCGGTCGCCTTCCTCCGGTCCGATCAGGCCGCGACGGACGGCGTAGCGGATCAGCTCTTCGGCATCGTCGACGGTGAACTCGCCCAGGCCGGCGGCCCCGCGGATCGCCTTGACCAGCGCGTCCGCCACGGGGCTACGCAGCACACTCGCGATGCCGGGGAGGGCCTCGAGCAGCGAAGAGATCTGCGACCCGCCGAGCTCAGCTGGTGGGGGCATCGAACGCGCTGCTCCGGCGCTAAAGGTCGCGCCAAGCTACACGAACCCCTCTAGACCGTCAAGGATTTTCGACGGATTTTCCCCGGAACTGGGGCTGTGGCGCGCGGTTACGACGCTGGCGCAGCGCCTGCACCAGCGCGCCCGGCGCCCGGCGCGAGATCGTCAGATCGGAGTGCGACAGCAGCTCGCCCAAGACGCTCCGGGTCTTGGCGTCGAGCGGCATGCCGAAGTGCAGATCGAGCTGGTATTCGGCGTGATCGGCGCCCTGGCCGGTGAGCGTGAAGCCCTGAGGGTCGGGTCGAGCCGCGTCCACTTCGATCTCGGCGAAAGGCTCGTACTTTGTGGCGTCCATCTCCCTCCAGGCCGGAACCTCCGGGCTGAATGAGAGATACCCCCCAGGGAAAGGCTGTCAAGCAGGCCCAAATCCGCTCGTTGGAAGCCCTTCCTGGGGTGGCTAGATTCCGAGCTCGGAGGCGCAAGTACAGCCGTGGGACGACGTGGCATAAAGGAATACCGGGCGCCAGAGGCCCTGGCGCTGATTGCGGCGGACCGCGAGCATGTGCCCCTGGTCTGCCCCTCGTGCGGGACGCGGTCGATCATGCGCGCGCCCCGGCGTCGTGGGGGGATCAAGCTCGGGCCGCTCGCGCCGGAGCGCGTGACGCTGACGTGCCAAAGCTGCGGGCGCCATGCGTCGTACATCGAGCGGGGCCGGGAGCCCCCGCGGGACGAGACTATGGATCCGCACGCGGCGCGGGCGTAGGACCAGGAGGCGACAGGGACGTGGCGGGCGACGCGATACAGATGATGGGCACCATCACCGAGGTGCTTCCCAACACCACCTTCCGCGTGAAGCTCGAGAACGGACACGAGGTGCTGGCGTACGTCAGCGGGAAGATGCGCAAGAATTACATCCGAATATTACAGGGCGACCGCGTGGCGGTCGATTTGTCCCCTTACGATCTCACGCGCGGAAGAATCACTTACCGCTATAAATAGACGACGTCACGAAGAGGCGTCACGGAAAGACGTCACGGAGAAACGCAGAGGCCGGGATCGCTCCCGGCCTCTCGACGTCTCTTCCGTGACGTTTCTCCGCGACGTCGTTTGCGCGACGCCTTTCGCCTCTACGTCTCTAGAAGAACAGCATGAACCCGGCGGCCACGTCCGTCTGCTTGGCCCCGTGCGGTAGGCCCGCGAAGATCGGACCGAGTGAATTGCCGGTGGTACCTTCCTGGGTGCCCTCCAGCACGAACTTCAACGACTTCGTCCACTGGTGGTAGACACCGACCGTGTACGCATAGTTATTCGACCGAACGTTGCCGTTGCCGTCGCCATTTGGCGCGGCCGTCTCGTTGTTCTTCAAACGACTGAAGCCCCAGCTGAAGCCCACGTTGGTCTTGGGTCCGACTTTGTACATGATTTGGGCGTAGCCGCCGTCAGATGACCGCAGCTCCGGCGACGTAGCGGCGGCGGTTCCGGCGACCTCGCCGCCCGAGAACATTAGAGTCGTCCCGAGGCCCTTGCCGATGTAACCGTTGACGACGAGCGTGAGGTCCGAGAAACCCGCCCTAATCCCGGCGGTGCCGCCAAACGAGCTGACGGAGTTACCGCCCGTGGGCGCATTCTTCGTGGACTGCCACAATCCGCCGACCCACAGCATGTAATTATTCTTACCGGATCTCTGATTGTAGGTGAATTCCGCCTCGACCCGGGGAATCGTTGTGAAGTCGTACGTGAAGCTTCCCAGGTCACTCGGCTGGAAGATGCCCACGCTCAGCTGCGACCGCCCCGGCTTCGTGCTGTACGTCACCTGGGCGTTGAAGTTGGGATAGATGTAGCCAAACCCGATGCGGCCCAGGGTCGTTCCGCCGGCCTGCCCCAACCCGATGCCCACGGCGCCAACGCCGAACAGGGTCATATCGTTGAGGATGTTCTGGCGCCCGAACAGACCGAGCTCCCGGCCGGCGAGGATCTGCGAGCCGTCCTTGAGGCCAAGGGTCAGGTACACCTGCCGCATGTCGATGGCGGCGCCCGACTGCACGTCGAACTGGTCGTGGACCCCGGCGTTCTGGATCTGTGGCGCGAACCCGAAGTGGATGCCGAGGGTCATCCCGGATTCTTTGCCCTTCGCATCGAACGTGGCGAAGGTCGGGAGCAGCCCGGTGCGGATGCTCGAGTTCGCCGCGTCTCCTGCGAGCGTGTTCTCCTTGGTGAAGCTCCAGAAAGCGTTGACGTTCCCCGCGAACGAGAACGACCAGCCATTCGACATCTGCATCGTCAGGCCTTGCGCCCTGGCCGTCGCGGTGACGCCGAGCGCGAGACCCAACAACAGCAACGTGAGACGCTTCATACGAGAACCCCTCCTTGGGAGTTGGGCTGCTAGGTGCCTGCTCGTCTGGCTTCTCACTACGCCTGTGTATGACCAAACTGATAAGGAAAGTCGCGGAGCCCACCTCCTCTTCGAGAGCGACTCCCCGCTCCTGCAGACCTTATACTTGCTCGCAGGAGTGGCCGCCAGGGACGGCGTCCGAGGTGATCCCGGACCCAAGGGCAAACCCACCTTCCGGGCGCCCCCGGCCCCAAAATCCCGCAAAATATTGGGTATGACCCCCCCCTAAATGCAATAGCGGGCTGGTTTTCGGCCCTCTGCCAGCCATAAGCGCGGCGCCACAACCGGCCGCAACTGGCCCTCTGGGAAGGGGATGGGCCCTTGGCGGGGTCTCCCGGAGCGACTGCGTCTTTTTGTCGCACACGGACAGCCCAGACCTGGACACACCGGCTCCCAGCGGGGTCTCCCGGGAGCGACTGTGTCTTTTTGTCGCGTAGGGAGACCCCGCTGGGAGACCGGTGTAGTTACGGCTTCGGCAGCCCGAACACGAAGACGGAGTTCCCGAGCGGATAGCTGATCTGGAAGTTCCCGCCCGCGGCCACAGCCACGAGCTCCTCGCCGTCCAGCTCAAAGACTGACGGCGCGGCGTTGGCGCCGGCGCCGCAGTTGAACTTCCACAGCACCGCGCCGGTCTTGGCATCGTATGCCTTGAACCAGCCGTTGCCCTCGCCCGCGAACACGAGCCCGCCCGCCGTGGCGGTCGCGCCGCCCATCATCGGCAGCTCGGTCTTCACAGTCCACGCGATCTTGCCGGTGTTCAGGTCGATCGCGTTCACGTTGCCGTACTCACCCGAGTAGCCGCCCTTGTCGTCCGGGACCCGCACGAACGCGCTGCCGAGCCACAACCGGCCCTTCTCCCAGGGCGCGTAATGGACCTTGTAGTGCATCGGCTGGTGCAGGCCCACGGTGTAGGCGTAGCCCAGATCCGGGTGCACGGCGATGGGAGACCACTCCTCGCCGCCGTTCGCCCCCGGCAGCATGAACACGCCGTCGGCTGTCGGCTGCGAGTACATGTTCTGCTGCGGCACGAATGCCTGCGAGCGACGGATCAGCTTGCCGGTGGCGGCGTCGAGCACGTACACGAAGCCGGTCTTGCCCGCTTCCACCACGGCCTTCTTCCCGCCCACCATGGCGATCACGGGCGGGCTCACCGCGTCCAGGTCCCACACGTCGTGCGGCACTTCCTGATATCCCCACTTGAACTTGCCGTTGGTCGCGTCGATCGCGACGACCGATTCGGTCCAGCGGTTGTCGCCGGGGCGGATCGAGCCGTCCAGATCGGGCGACGGGTTGCCGATCGCGACGTACAAGGTCTTCGTGACGTCGTCGTAGGCCGGCGTCATCCACACCGAGCCGCCGCCGGTCTTCCAGGCGTCGGCGTACTTGGCGGAATCGGCCCGCTCCTTCGCGATGTCGCGCTTCAGGTCGTCGCCCTCGGGGGTGGTCTTGGAGAACGGGCCCCACCAGCCGCCTTCCTCGGGTGAAGGCAACGTATACCACGTCCACACCGGCGCCCCGCTCGCGGCGTTGAAGGCCTTCACGTAGCCGCGGATGCCGTACTCGGCGCCGGAGGTCCCGATGATCACGTTGTCGCCGATCACGAGCGGTGCCATGGTCTCCGTGTAGCCCGCCTCGGGCCCGTCGCCCGCCTTGACGGCCCACTTCTCCTTGCCGGTGGCGGCGTCGAGCGCCACGAGCTCGTCGTCGAGCGTGCCCACGAACACCGACCCGCCGGAGACCGCCACGCCGCGGTTGTTGGGGCCGCAGCAGGCCGTCAACACGGGACCGTTCTTGTGCGTGTACTCCCACAACATTTTCTGGGTGCGCAGGTCGAAGGCGCGCACGATGTTGTTGGGCGTCGCCGGCGACGTGATGTACATCGTCCCGTTCACCACGATCGGCGTCGTCTCGAAGCTGCCCAGCATGGTCGAGCCATGGGTATACACCGCCCGCGCCACCAGACGCCTGACGTTCGTCGTGTTGATCGTCTTGAGGGGAGAGAAGCGGTTGTTCCAGTAGTTGTGTCCGTACATCAGCCAGTCGCCGCTCGCCGCGGCGTTGCGCAGCATCTCGTTCGTCACGACCGCGGCGGCCGGGGGAGACGAGCCCGGATTCGAGACCCCTCCCGACCCCTGCCCGCACAGCGGTGCCGCGACGAGCGCCGCGACCAATGGCATCGCGGACCATCGAGCCCGATACCTCATACCCACCTCCGTTGAAGGACGCTACGACTATTCCCCGGCACCAAGCGCGAATCCCATGTACATGTTCCGCCCGGGAGCGGGCTCATAATAGCGCCCCGCGGTCGCGTTGATAACCACCGACCCGACGTACGCCCGGTTGAACACGTTGTTGAAGCCCACGAAGGGGTTAAGCCGCATGCCGCCCGAGGTCCCGCTCCATCCCAGACGCAGGTTGGTCGTCCACCAGGGGCTGGTGGAGGTGTTAACCGCGTCGCTCACCAGGTAGCCCGAGGAATGGGTTTCCTCGAGCTCCGCCCAGACGCCGCCGGCCGACGCCGGGTGCGCCTTCAGCACGAAGTGCAGCCAGTGCTGCGGGATGCCGGGAATGGGCCGCCCGTCGAGCACGCGCGCTCCCAGCGTATAATCGGTGTAGCGAAAATCGGAGTAGGTCCACGCCGTGAGGAGATTCACCCCGGGCGCGAGCTCCAAGTCGGCGCTGAGCTCGACGCCCCGATGGCGGGAGCGGCCGGCGTTTTGATAATAGACCCGCCCGTTCGTGTCCGCCGGCACCGGGAACGAGATGAGCTCGTCGCGCACTAGGGCGTCGAACAACGCCACGGCGTAGTTCAACCGTCCCGCGACGTCTCCACGCACTCCCACCTCGTAGTTCGTGCCCCGCTGCGGCTGGAGCGTCGGATTGAATCCGCCCGCCGAATCGGGCCGGTTGGTCAGCTCCGTGGTGGTGGGCGTCTCGAACGACGTGCCGACGTTGCCGTACAGCGTCAGCGCGTCGGACGGCGTGACCGCGACGCCGACCGAGCCGGACAGCGCGCTCATCAAGCGGCGCCCCGAGTCGTTCGGGTTGGTGGGCGTGATCAGGCGATCGTCGGCCTGAAAGTTCACCCAGTCGTAGCGCAGCCCGCCCGTGACCGACACGTGGGGAGCGAGCCGCAGGGCGCTCTGCACGAACGGGCCCACTTCGGTGACGTGCTCGAGCTGGTCGAGCAGGCGCGCGCTGGTCGGCTGGCCGGCGTTGTTGCCGAAGTTCTTGCGGTCGTCGCGTTGACGCTGGAAGTCGAGCCCCGCCGTCAGGCGGTGCTGCAGCGAACCGAGCGGCACGGGACGGCTGATCGTGACGCGGGCACCGTAGTCGAGGCGGTCCAGGTCGATGTAGGCGAAGGTCTGGGGATTCTTCAGGTTCCGCACGATCCCGAACAGCGTGAACGAGGCGTCGCCGCCGCCCGGCAACTGGTGTTGAACCGTCACGCCACCCTGCCCCTGGGTGACGTCTTTGCCCGCCACTCTCGTGAGGTTGATGGCAGCCGCGGAGTCGGGATTCTTCGCCGTTTCCGCCGCGGTGAGAGCCCCGGGATTGTCGGCGCGCGGATCCCAGCCCACGTTCGCCGTGGCCGCGAGCGACCAGCCGGCGGCGAGTGGAAAGCGCCAGCGCGTGTTCAGGTTCCGCAGGTCGGCGCTCGAGTGCTGGCGCTGACCCGTGTAGTCCAGTCGCGACGCCGTCACCATCCCGCTTCCCGCGCCGAGCCGAAAGGCCGTGCTCGACTGCCACTTGCTCCAGTTGCGGGCGAGGTCCCGATCGAAAGTGCCGAACAGCACGCGCGTGTCCTCCCGCACGCCCTGGGGCGGGGTCGGATCGGTCCAGATACTGATCACCCCGCCCGTCGCGTTGCCGAACAGCGCCGACGACGACCCGCGCAGCACCTCGATCCGGTCGGTCTCGCCGAGCTCCAGGTTCGTGAGCTGCCCCGTTCCGTCGGGGAGCGTTTGCGGGATCCCGTCCACCAGCACTTTGATGCCCCGCACGGCGAACTGCGCGCGCGCCCCGAAGCCGCGGATCGAGATGCGCTGGTCGAGCGAAAAGTTGTAGCGGTTCGCGGCGTACACGCCGGGCACCGACACGAGCGCCTCATCCAGCCCCCAGGTGGGCCGGGCCTGGCTGATAGCGGCCTTCTCGACGAGCTGCACGGCCTGCGGGATGCGATGGATCGGCGGGTTGGTACGGGTCACGGAGACCACCGCCGGAGGCAGCGTGTACACCTTCAGGCTGTCCGTCGGCTGCGGCGGACGGGCCGTCGTGTCGCGCTGCTGGGCGATTCCCGCAGCCGGAACCGCATGGCAGAGCGCGGCGAGCAGCGCGACTCGCGGCAGGCGATCGAGCGCAATCATGGGAGTGCGGGGTTTTAACGAGCCGCCGCGCGCGCGTCAAGGGACAAGCGTGCGTGCGTTACGGCACCGGCCTGGGCGGATCGCCGCGTGTGAAGAGGAGCGCCCCTCGCCGCCCGTCGCGCTTCGTCTGGACGATGTTGATCTGGTCGGCATACAGCTCGAACAGCAGTCCGACGCGCAGTAGCAGCCCGCCAGCGGCGGGCGCGGGGCCACGCAGACAGAGCCATAGGACACCATCCCAGCGTCGCAGTCCGCACCACGCGAGCGGTACCGCACGGCCGGTGCGATCGACGAGTGTAACCGTAGATCGCACGTAGCGCGAAGCTGCCGAGTCCGAAACGTCGCCTCCCAGCGCCGCACGCAGGTCGTCGCTGAACGCGCGCACCGTCAGCTGCACGCTGCCGTCGGCGCCCCGGAGCTCGATCTGCGTGAGGGTGGTGTGCAGGGGATGCGCGGCGAGCGCGACGAGCAGAGCGACGCCGGCGCGCATGCTAGAAGGGACTCCGCTCGACCGCCCAGCGCGCCGCGATCAGCGCCACCGCGGCGGACACGGCGATGACGCGCCACCGGAGCACGCTCGCTCCGCGGCGCGTGGCCGCCAGCGCGAGCAGGCGATCGAGCGCCGCGAGCGCTACGGCGCCGAGCACCAGGACCACCACCTGGCCCAGCTCGATCCCGACGTTGAATCCGAACAGCGGCAGCGCGATCCGGTCGACGAACAGGCTCCGCAGATAGCTCGCGAAGCCCGCGCCGTGCACCAGCCCGAACACGGCGGCGAACACCGGCCGGTAGCCGCCGCGCCAGCCGATCCGGCGCTGCTCGCGCACGACGAGGTTCTCGGCGCACGTGGCCACGATGGTCAAGGGGATGAGGAACTCCACCAGGCGGGGGGACAGGACGAGCGCGCCCGTCACGGCGAGCGCCAGCGTGACCGAATGGCCTACGGTGAACGCGCTCACCACCCACAGGGCGTCCCGCCAGTCGCGCACCCGATAAGTGGCCGCGAGCGCGACCAGGAACAGGATGTGGTCCAGGGCCTCCAGATCCACGATGTGGCGGAACCCGAGCGTGACGAAGACTCCAAGCTCGCTCATCGCCCGATCGCGGCGGCGTGCGCCCGGAGCTGCGGGTCGTCGGTCCCGAGGGCAAGCGCGCGGACCATCGCAGCGCGTGCCTCGCGGTCGCGGTGCTCCTTGTGGAGCGCCCAGGCGACCAGGTCGTACCCATAGATGTCGTGCCGGGTGGCGAGCTCTTCCCGCGCCTTGGCGAGCACTTCGGGGACGCGCCGATCGTGATCGAGCAGGAACAGGCTCCACGCGCGATGCCACTGGCCTGGCTGGCCCGCCACGGCGACCTCCATCGCATGCGCGTACTGGGCGGCCGCACCTGAGTCGCCCAGGGCCTGATAGGCGTCACTGATCAGGCCGAACGTGGCGGGATCGGGCACCGCCGCGATGGCATCCTCACCATACGCGACGGCGCGACGCCAGCGGCCGCGCGCCGCTTCCAGGCGCGCCAGCGCGGCCAAGAGCCGGTAGTCCCCGGGCCGCACCGCCAGCCCGGCGCGGAGCGCCCACCCGGCGTCCTCCAGCCGGCCGTGACGCAACGCCAGGTCGCCGACCCGGAGGTGAAACCATGCCAGCTGCTCGGCCGGCAGATCGGCCCGGCCGCGGGCGTCCGTGAGCGCTTGCTCGAGGAGCCGACGGGCCAGGTCGGTGCGGCCGGTGAGCTCGGCCCAGCGCGCCAGCCGCGTCGCGACGGCGAGATCGTGCCGGGCGGGCCACATCGAATCGAACAGGGCACGGGCTTCCCCGTACCGGCCCAGCTCGAGGTCGATCTCGGCGAGCCCCGCCTGATGCCGCGGCACGCCCGGCTCCTGGGCCGTCAGCGCCCGGGCCGCGGCGCGCGCCTCGACAAAGCGATGCTGTGCCAGCAGCGCGGCCGTGAGCGTGCCGTAGGTGTTCGCGTTATGGGCCACGCGCAACGCGAGCGAGCGGCGCGCCAACCGCTCGGCGCGCCGGTAGTCGCCGAAATCGCCGGTCTCGCGCCCGCGCTGCAGGTAGAGCGCCGCCAGCCGGGCCCGGTCGGCCGCGCCGATCGGGTCGGCCGCCACCCGCCGCTCGAAGAACGTGATATCGGCGTCGCGGTGAGCGACGGCCGGCACGCCCCGGTCCGCGGGCGCTGTGTCCGCGGCGGCGCCACTCCTCACCAGCGCCGTGGCCAGCGCCGCTACCAGCCAGGGAGACACCCTCACGGCAGGTGCGGCGCCGCGAGATACGGGAAGCTCGCCAAGAACGGGACGTCGTTCCCGTCCACGTGATCGCTCGCGAGCCCGGGGCTCGTGTTGCTCGGGTCGAGCAGCGGGCCGAAGATCGCGTCGAGCCCGGCATCCACGACGTCGTCCGTCAGCTTCCGCCCGCCCCACCCGTTCGCCAGGGCCCACGAGAGCCAGCCCGCGCTCCCCGGGTCCTTGTCGGTCTGGACGATGAGCTCGTCGGGCAGCAGCACCGCCGCGAGCGTGTTCTGGACCGTGGCGTTCCGGCCCGCGACGGTGGCCACGAAGTTCTTGAGCTCGGCGCCGATCAGCGCCACGTCCTGCACCGGCCCGGTGCTGCCGTGCACCGGGTGCGACCGCTTCGCGAGAAACACCTCGCTCACGAGCGGGTTACCCAACCGCTGTATCTGATTGAATGCTCGCGGCGCGGCGGCGGCGACTACGTTGTCCGAGTTGCATCCCGCGGCAAGGCCCGCGAGGCCGAGCGCCACGGGAGCCAGCCAGTTCCGGAGGTTCATTGCCTGCTCCTTTCGGTCGATTGGATTCGCTAGCGGCTGATGGTGCCCCAGATCCCGATCTTCGCGTTCCCGCCGGCCACGAGCGACGCGGTCGGCAGCTCGATCACGATCGAGAGCACATTGAAGCCCGCCACATAGTCCACGCCCGGGGTTCGGAACGCACTCGCGGTGGGGGTATCGGGCAGCTGCGACAGCGCCCCGGTGACGGGCTTCCGATCCGGGATGATCCGGAAGAACTGCTCGAGATCGATGAAGAACGGATCGTCGCGCCAGCCGGCGAACACCTGCAGGCCGCTCGCGCTGCCCAACACCGTGTTGATGGGCCCCGACGCCGCGGCCGGCCCCGTCGCCAGGACGTTGCCCATCGCGCCGGCCACCGGCGGAGCGACCGGCCCGCGCACAGTGACCGTTTGCCCCGCGCCGGTGCCGTCGAACGTCACCTGGATCACTTGGTCTTCCACGCCGTCGGCGTTGTTGTCGACCTTGAACTGATACAGCAGGTTCGGATCGAAGTAGGTGCTGTGCGTCGCTGCCGGAGTGATGAACGCCCAGCTGTTCAACACCAGCACCGTGCGATCGGGTGAGGAGCCGGGAAAGACGTACACGTCCGTCATGTCGGACGCGGGATTCAGCTCGACTTCGGGCGTGTCCTGGTGGTCCGAGCCGCGGGCGAGTCGGATCACGCCCCCAGCAGCGAGACACACGGCGAACACCATGAACGAGAACCGCTGCTTCATTGCCGCCTCCGGTGTGAGAGGTTTTCCCAACTACGCCGGAGGCTCGTGGCCGGATTGGTCACCGCGACGGCTAGTCGGCCGGGGTGACCTTCCCGACGAGGAACGGCTGCTGGGTCGGCTGGGGCGAGCCGCCCGCCGGCTCTTCGGTCACGGCGCTCAGCTCGAACGTGAGACCGGGTGGCACCGCCATGGCGGCCGTGACCCGGCCGTCGGCCGCGGTATTGAACACCCCCAGGCTCACGGGTTTGCCCTGGGCGATGGCCCAGAGCTGATAGGTGCGGCCCGCCGGGGCGGGAGGCAGCCGGAAGACCGCCATCACCACCCGACGCCGCGACGGGCTCCAGTACAGCCGGGCGGCGGGCGCCTGACCGGTAGCGGCGAGCGCGGCGGTGCCGATGTCGGGAGACAGCAGCGTGGCGACGAGCGAATCGCGCGCCGCGATCGAGTCGCGCGCGGCCGCGAGCGCGGCGCTCGTCTGTCGCGAGGCGGCGCGCTCCCGTACGTAGCCGTAGCCGAGACCCAGCGCGATGACGATGCAGGCAGCGGCCGCGAGCCACGGCACGAGCGGTCCCCGGGCGCGGCGAATCGGGCGGGCCTGCCGCGCCTCCCGGAGAACGCGGTCCCGCAGCCCCGGCGGCGGCGTGGCCGCCGGCGCGGCATCTGCGAGCAGCACCGCGACGTCACGCAGTGCCCGGACTTCCGCGCGACACGCGGCGCAGTCGGCCAGGTGCGCCTCGAAGCGCTCGCGCTCGTCGGGAGCGAGGGCGCCGAGCGTGTACGGCGCGGCGAGCTCGGACCACTCGTGATCGGTCACGACTCTCCTCCCGAGAGCAGCGGGGCGAGCGAGCCGCGCAGCTTCTCCAAGCCGGCCCGGATGCGGGTCTTGACCGTCCCCAGCGGCTCGTGCAGCTCGGCCGCGATCTCCGTCTGGCTGAGACCCCCGAAGTAGGCCAGCTCGATCACCCGGCGCTGCGGCTCGGGCAGCTCGCCCAGCGAGCGCGCCACGAGCCGCCGTGCTTCTCCACGCTCGATCCGACGGTCCGGCGGATCGAACGCAGCGCCCATCGGCGCAGCCAGCCCGTCGTTGTCGGCCTGGGCCGCGCGCTCGATCGCCCGGACGCGGCGGCCCCGCGCCCGCACCAAGTCCAGCGCCCGGCTGCGGGTGATCGTGGCGAGCCATCCGGCCACGCTGCCCCGACCGGGGTCGTAGCTCGCCGCGTTGCGCCAGACCTGGCCGAAGGCGTCGGCGACGACCTCTTCGGCGTCGGCGCGCTCCCGTACGACGGCCAGCGCGAGCGAGTACGCCATCGTCCCGTGGCGATCGTACAGCTCACCCAGGGCGCGTTCGTCGCCCACCGCCAAGCGGGCGACGAGCGCGCGGTCGGGCGCACGGGGACCGGCCTGCTGTTGTGGCATCGGGCTCCGAGGTGTGGCGTCGAACTTGGGCTTTGCGCCGCGGTTCGGCAATGCGCCCGTGGTTGTACGACCGTGGAGTGCCGGCGGATTGGCGCCGAGCCGGTCTACCTCGGCTGGCGCAACATCCGGTTCCAGCGGATCCGGAGCGGATCGGTCGCGATGCTCAGATAGATGACGAGCGGTTTGCCCACGATGTGCGCCCGCGGCAGGAAGCCCCAGAAGCGGCTGTCGTAGGACTCGTCGCGGTTGTCGCCCATGACGAAGAAGTGGCCCGGCGTCACGACCACCGGGCCCCAATCGTGCGTCGTGGGGTGGTAGTGCGCGGAATCGCGACCGATGTAATAGCGCAGCTGCCAGCCACGCATCTGCTGCAGGCGGAAATCGGGATCGACCTCGCTCCCGCCCGCGAGATGCAGCGCGTACGGCTCGTCCAGCCGCTGGCCGTTGCGGTACAGCGTGTCGTGCACCATGCGCAGCGTGTCGCCACCGGCGCCGATCACCCGTTTCACGATGTTCAGGTTGGGCGTCGAGTCTTCGACCGAGCGGAACACGACGATGCCGCCGCGCTCGGGCTCGGCGTACCCCGGAACGCGCAGGAACCGCAGTCCCGTGCCGGGAATCTCCAGCTCGCCGCCGTAGATTGCCTTGTTGACGAACAGGAAGTCGCCGACCAGCAGCGTGTTCTCCATGCTCGCCGAGGGAATGCGGAACGCCTCGATCAGATAGGAGCGGAGCACGATCCAGATGAGCACCGCCACCACGACCGACGTGTCCCACCCCTTGGCCCACTTGTGGAAGGCCCGCCACAGCTCGCGCAATCGGTTCATGGAGACCGCAAGCTAGAGGGCACTGGGTGTGCGGGCAACCGTGGTCCCGGGCTGAAGCCCGGGCTCGGCGGGGCATATTCGGTCCTCGTCTTGTTATAATTGGTGTCCCATGAGCGATGCCAACGCGCCGCGCCGCGCGCCGCCCCTGCTCGACGCCCTCGGCAAGCTGTGCAGCGAGGGCAAACAGCTCGCGGACTACCTGTGGCAGGTCCCCAAGGACGAGGCGGTGCGGGAGCGAGTCGTCGCGATCCTGGACCAGATCGCCGCCGAGGGAACCAAGCAGGGACGCAAGGAGATGCCGCGCATCTGCGCGGAGCTCAAGACCGCCGCCAAGGCGACGCCCAGCCCGCAGCAGGTGGACCTCCTGGTGAACGGTTTCGATCGGCTCATGAGCCTGTGGCAGGCCGCGAAATCGGGCCTGTTGTGACCGAGTCCCCGAGCGGCGCCGCTCCGCCGCCCGCCACGCGCAATACCTCCCTCGACCAGCTGTGCATCAACACCGTCCGCACCCTCGCCATGGATGCGGTGCAGCAGGCTGACTCCGGCCACGCGGGGACCGCCATGGCGCTGGCACCGCTCGCCTACGTGCTGTGGCAACGCCACCTGCGCCATCATCCCGCCCACCCCGACTGGTTGGGGCGCGATCGCTTCGTGCTGTCGGCGGGGCACGCCTGCATGCTGCTCTACGCGGTGCTGTATCTCACCGGGTACGACCTGTCGTTGGACGACATCAAACGGTTCCGGCAGTGGGGCAGCCGCACGCCGGGCCACTCCGAGCACGGGCTCACGCCCGGCGTCGAGGCCACGACCGGCCCGCTCGGCCAGGGCGTCGGCAACGCGGTGGGAATGGCGCTCGCGGAGGCCCATCTCGCCCAGCTGTTCAACCGGCCGGGCCACGCGATCGTCGATCACTGCACCTACTTCCTCGGGTCCGACGGCGACCTGATGGAGGGCGTCTCGCACGAGGCGTGCTCGCTCGCCGGTCACCTGAAGCTGGGCCGCCTGATCGGGATCTACGACGACAATCGCATCACCATCGACGGCAAGACCGATCTCACGTTGTCGGACGACACGGCCAAGCGGTTCGAGAGCTACGGCTGGCACGTGGAGCGCGTGGCGGACGGTAACGATCTCGGGGCCCTGGACGCGGCGCTCGCCGCGGCGCGGCGCGTCAGCGACCGGCCGTCGCTCCTGATCGTGCGCACCCACATCGCCTACGGCAGCCCGCACAAGCAGGACACCGCGGAGGCCCACGGCGCCCCACTCGGCGAGGAGGAGGTGCGGCTCACCAAGCAGCACTTGGGCTGGCCCAGCCTCGAGCCGTTTCATGTGCCGGAGGCGGCGCTGGCGCAATGGCGCCGCGCCGCGGAGCGGGGGACCCGGCTCGAGGCCGAGTGGCAAAGGAAGTACGACGCCTACCGCAAGGCGCATCCCGATCTCGCCGCCGAGCTCGAGCGACGCCTCGCGGGTCGCCTGCCGGGGGGCTGGGACGACGGCCTCCCCGAGTTCGCGCCCAAGGAGGCACAGGCCACGCGCGCCGCGTCGGGCAAGGTGCTGAACGTCCTAGCGGCGAAGCTGCCCGAGCTGGTGGGCGGGTCGGCCGATCTCGCGAGCTCCACCCAGGTCGTGTTCAAGAACGGCGGGGACGTGGCGGCGGGAAGCTGGGGCGCGCGCAACGTGCACTTCGGCATCCGCGAGCACGCCATGGGAGCGATCCTGAACGGGCTGGCCCTGCACGGCGGCGTGCGACCGGTGGGATCGACCTTCCTGATCTTCTCCGACTACATGCGACCGCCGATCCGCCTCGCGGCGCTGTGCCGACTCCCGGTGATCTACGCGTTCAGCCACGATTCGATCGGGCTCGGCGAGGACGGCCCGACCCACCAGCCGATCGAGCAGCTCGCCGCGTTGCGCGCTATCCCCGACCTGGTGGTGCTCCGGCCGGCGGACGCGACCGAGACCGTTGAAGCCTGGCGCGCCGCCATCCGCCACCAGAGCGGGCCGGTGGCGCTCGTGCTTACGCGCCAGAAGGTCGCGGTCATCGACCGCACCCGCTACGCCCCCGCCAACGGGCTGAGATTGGGCGCGTACGTGCTGGCGGACGCGCCGGCCGGCAAGCCCGCGGTGGTGCTCATCGGCAGCGGGTCGGAGGTCGAGCTGGTGCTGGGAGCCTACGAGCGGCTCAGCGCGGCGGGAATCGCCACGCGCGCCGTGAGCATGCCGTCCATGGAGCTGTTCGCGCGGCAGCCGCAGGCATACCGCGACGCCGTGATCCCACCGGGCGTGAGCGCGCGCCTCGCCGTCGAAGCCGCGAGCCCGCAACCATGGTATCGCTGGGTAGGCGACCGCGGGGTCGTGCTCGCCATCGAGCGGTTCGGCGCCTCCGCGCCGTATCAGCGGATCTATCAGGAGCTCGGGCTGACGGTGGAGAACGTGGTGGCGAAAGCGAAAACCCTCTTGACGTGATCCCCGGGCTTGCGCCCGGGGTCGGTCGCGCCCCTACGCCCCGACCCGTCCGAGCACCAGCCGCGCCGCTTCTCTCCCCGACTTCACGCACGCCGACACTCCCGCCCCATCGAACCCGGCGCCCGCGATCGCCAGCGGCGGCAGCCGGGCCAGGCGCCCGCGCACCGCGGCCACGTGCCCGGCGTGCCCCGGCTTGTAGCGCGGCAAGCCCCGCGACCAGGTGAACGCACGACTCCACAGCGGGCTCCCGCTGATCCCGAGGATGCGAACCAGCTCCGCGTGAGCGGCCACGGCGGGGTCGCCATCCACCGGTCCGACGAACGCCCGCAACAGCGCGTGACCGGGCGGGGCGCGGCCCGGATACTTGAGCCATGAGTACGAGCAGGCGCGCAGGGCGGCACCACCCTCCGCCAGCTCGGGCGCCGATACGAACCCTGTCCCGGCGAGCGGCGTCGCGAGCTGATCCTCGCGATAGGCGAGCGAGACGGTGGTTGTCGGGTAATAGATCACCTCGTCCAGGTGTCGGGCGGCGGGCACGCCGGCGGCGGTCACCAGTCGCGCCGCGATCCACGCCGGGAGCGCGAGGATGACCGCCTCCGCTTCGAGCGTGGAGCCGCCGCTGAGCGAGAGTCGCCAACCGCGGGTCGCCGGCGCGAGGCCGGTGACACCTTGGGCGGGTCGGATCGCCGGACCCACCCGGGCGACGATCGCCTCCACGAAGTCCGCCATCCCGGTGGCGAAGCTGCGGAATCCGCATTGTACGGGCGCAGCATGCTGCGCCCCTACGCCCGGCGGAACCTGGATGCCGAGCAGCGCCGCCGCCTGCCCCTCGGCCAGGGGCTCGAGCCGCTGGCCGGTCCAGAGCGACGACCCGCTGGCGAACTGATCGACCAGCCGGCCGCCGATGCCGATCTCGCGCGCCAGCTCCTGGATATCGGGCTCCGCCGCGAGGAATCCGTCGGGCCCGCCTTCGATCACGAAGCCTTCTTTCGCACCGGGCCGCTCCGTCACGACCACTCCGCCCGGCCGCCGCCCCGCGTCCAGTACCACGACGGTGGCCCCTGCCCGTGACAGCTCCCATGCCGCCGACAGGCCCGTCAGGCCCGCTCCGGCTACGGCCACCGTGGCGCTCACAGCCATCCCCGGCCGGCCGCCGTGTCGTGGGCGATCTCCGCGATCGCCGCCACGAGCAGCGGATCGTCGTTGAGCGACGCCGTGCGCTCGAGCTGCACGCCCAGCCTCCGGGCGAGCTCCTGGTAGACGATGTCCACGTCGTAGAGTACCTCGACGTGGTCGGACACGAATCCGCTGGGAACGAGCAAGAACGCCCGGTGGCCCTTGCCCGCGAGATCCGTCATCAGGGCACCCGCCTCCGGCCCGAGCCAGGGCTCCGCGGTAGCGCCGGCGCTCTGGTAGGCGAAATGCCACGCCCTGAGTCCGGCCAGCTGCGCCACCGCGGCGGCGCTGGCCCGCAATTCGGAGGGATAGGGATCACCGGCTGCAAGAATCCGCTCGGGAAGGCTGTGCGCGGTGAACACCACCTGCACCGCGGCGGGAGACGGGAACCGCGACAGCGCCTGCGTCACCCGATCGGCGACAAGGGTGAGGAATTTCGGGTGCTTGCCCCAGCTCCGCACCAGTGCGACGTCGAGCCGGCCGGCGGTGGCGGCGAGCAGCTTTTTCTGGTAGGCGCCGACCGACATGGCGGAGTAGTGCGGCGCCAACACGATGCCCACCAGGCGCCGCAGGCCCGCTCGGACGATCTGCTCCACCGTGTCGGCGATGTAGGGATGCCAGTGACGCATTCCCACGGAGACGGCGAAGCCGTCGCCCAGCAGTCGCTGCACCCCCGCCGCCTGCGCTTCGGTGAGCGCGCGAATCGGCGAGCGACCGCCGATCCGCGCGTAGCGTGCCTTGATCTCCGCGGTGAACTCCGGCGTCACCGGGCGGCCGCCGCGCACGTCGAGCAGATAGGGCTCGACGTCGTCCAGGCTGTCGGGGCCGCCGTACGCCATGAGGAGGACGGCGATGGCTCCCGCTCCCGGATCAGCCGCCATGCACCCACTCCACCACGGCCTGGAGCGCTTCGATCGGGGTCTCGGGGAGCACCCCGTGGCCCAGGTTGAAGATGTGTCCCGGGCGCGAGGCCGCGCGCGCCAGGATCTCGCGCGTCTGGCGCTCGAGCTCCGCGCGGGGGGCGAGCAGCGCCACGGGATCGAGGTTCCCCTGAATGGCGGCGGGAGCGACTCGCTGCCACGCGGCGTCCAGCGGGATGCGCCAGTCGACGCCGATCACGTCGCCACCGGCCCGGGCGAAGTCCCCGAGCAGTCCGGCGGTATCGGTCCCGAAGTGGATCACCGGCACACCCGACGCAGCCGCCAGCTCGAGCGTCCGCTGGCTGTGGGGGAACACGTAGGTGGCGTAATCGGCGGGCGAGAGACACCCCACCCAGCTGTCGAACAGCTGCAGCGCGCGTGCGCCAGCGCGCGCCTGGGCCGCCAGGTACGCCCCCACCAGCTCCGCCAGCCGTTCCAGCAGCTGGTGCCACGCGCGCGGCTCCGAATACATGAATCGCTTGGTGAGGGCGAAGCTGCGCGTCGCCCCGCCTTCGATCGCGTAGCTCGCGAGCGTGAATGGCGCGCCGGCGAAGCCGATGAGGGGGACGTGCGGGGGCAGGGCCCGCACCGCCAGCCGCGCCGCTTCCAGCACGTAGCCGAGGTCGGTCGCGGGGTCCACCGGCGGCAGCTCGAGCACCTGGCCCGCCTCGCGCACCGGGCGGGTGATCTGCGGGCCCTCGCCCGCGGAAAACGTGAGGCCCAGCCCCAGCGGCTCGAACGGCAGCAGGATGTCGGCGAACAGGATGGCGGCGTCGACGCCGAGACGCTCGACGGGCTGCAAGGTCACCTGGGCCGCGAGCTCCGGCTTGTGGCACAGCTCCAGCAGCGAGTGCTTCTGCCGCAGCGCGCGGTATTCGGGCAGGTAGCGCCCCGCCTGCCGCATGAACCACACCGGCGTCACATCGGTGGGCTCCGAGCGGCACGCCTTGAGGAAGCGGCTGTCGTCAGGAGCGGCGGGCAACGGTCGGCTCGCCCGCGTCGATCAAACCGGGGGGAGCGACGAGGACCGTGTCGCCCTCGACCTTCACGCGATAGGTGGCGACCGGGAGCGACGGCGGCCCGCCCAGTACCTGTCCTGTCTCGAGCGAGAAGACGCCTTCGTGCCAGGGGCACGTCACGGCGCAGCGGGCCGGGTCCACCGTGCCCTCGGAGAGACTGGCGCGCGCGTGAGTGCAGCGGTTGGCGATGGCGTGCACCGTGCCGTTCACGTTGAAGAGCGCGACGGCATCGCCGCCCACGTACACCCGCCGGCTCGTGCCGGCGGGCAGATCGGCGAGCGTGGCCACCGGCGTATAGCCGTCCGCCCGCGTGGGCCGGCGCGACACCGCCTGCGCTGCACCGGCGCCCCCCAGCGTGTCCAGCATGTCCCACAGCGACATCTGGACGCAGGTGAACGTCGGTGTGTCACGCAGCGTGTAGGACGACGCCTTGCTCTCACGCAGCTGCATCACCAGGTCGAGGAAGTCGGCGGGGTTGTCGCCCTCGAAGGCGACGATGAACTCCTGGTCGTCGAGCCCGTAGGAATAGGTCGTGTTGAGCCGGATCGAAGGGTACTGCCGCCCGATGCGCACGTGTTCGTCCATCATGGCCTGCCGCTCCGCCTTGGGCAACATGTACCACGCGCGCGTCTTGATGAACGGATACACGAACAGGTACCGGGCATCGCTCGGCCGGATCACGAGCCGGGACGGCTGTCCCCCGCCGGGGGGCTCGGGAAACTCATAGATCGACCGGCGCGTCATCGCGAGGTAGCTGTAAGGGACCGCGAGGTACGCCCCCAGGTCGGTCCGATTGAGCGCGGTCTGCAACGCCACCAGCGAATCCAGGTCCTCCGCCACCTGCCACAGCAGGAAGTCGCAGTCGCCGCGGATGCCGACGAGCCCGTAGGGGCGGAGCAGCAGCCGGCCCGCAAAGCTCTCGATCGTCTCGCCGAACTCGAGCTTGGCGCCCGCCTGTCGCTCCGCCGGGAGCCGGCGCCACGCGCTGTCCAGCTTGTAGAAGGCGAAGCGCACGACCTGGCGCTTCTCGGAGGGCTGCGGAGTCATGCGAGGCAATCTAATGCGGAATGCGGAGTGCGGAATGCGGAGTTGAAAGGATGGTTCGATCAGCCATGCCCGGCGGCCGACTCGACCGTGGTCCGCTCAATTCCGCATTCCGAATTCCTCATTCCGCATCTGTTCTTCGCGTCGCTCTTTTATCATCTTTCGCACGATCCACACCCCGAGCCCGCCGAAGATCAGCACCGGCGTGAGGGCGAGGATCACGGCCGCCCAGAAGTAGAGCAGCTCCATCTGCGGGTCGTCTCCCCCGTGCAGCAGGAGCAGTGTGGCGAGCGTCATCGGCCCAGGAAGCGCTTCAGGTGGCGCAGGTAGTAGCTGAGCGCCGCGGCCGCGGCGGCGGACGCGATGGCCATGACCAGCGTCACGCCGTCGCCCGATTCCCGGTAGCTCCAGCCTGCCCACAGCGCGAAGCCCGCGCAGAACGCAACCGCGGTGGAGATGAGCAGACGGTGGAAGGGGATCATGGCCCGGGGCCTACGCGGCGACCTTGTCCGCCACCATGAGCGTGAGCAGCGCGGGCAGGTAGACGATGGAGACGTAGAAAAGGCGCCAGGCGCGCGACGAGGTGGCGGCGCGCGTCATCGCGACCGACGCCGCCGCGTAGGCGAGCCCCAGCGCCAGCGCCCCGAAGAAATACAATCCCCCGGTGACGCCCAGCAGCGTGGGCAACAGGCTCACGGGGAGAAGCGCCGTCGCGTACAGCAGCACCATGCGACCGGTGTGCCGCCCGTCCGCGTCCGCCACCGACAGCATCGCCAGGCCGCCGCGCCGGTAGTCCTCCCGGTAGATCCAGGCGAGCGCGAGGAAGTGGGGCAGCTGCCATAGGAACAGGATCCAGAACAGCGCCGCCACGGCCGGACCGAGAGCCCCGCCAGCGGCGGTCCATCCCCCCACGATCGGCAGGGCGCCTGGCACGGCACCAATGAGGGTGTTGAGCGTGGTGGTACGCTTGAGCGGCGTGTAGAGCAGCACGTAGCTGGCGAGCGTGAGCGCCGCGAGCCCGGCGGTGAGCAGATTCACGCGCAGGGCGAGATAGGCCACGCCTGCCACCGAGATGACCGCCGCGAACGCGGCGGCCGCCCGCGGGGTCACCCGCCCCGACGGCAGCGGGCGCCCACACGTGCGCCGCATGCGCGCGTCGACGTCGCGCTCGCGCCACTGGTTGAACGCGTTGGTGCCCGCGGCGACCAGCGCGACGCCGATCAAGGTGCGCAGCAGCAGCCCGAGGTCCACCCCCGCTCCCGAGCCGAGGTAGAACCCGGCTGCGGCAGTGAGCACCACCAGCTGCGTGATGCGGGGCTTCGTCAGCTCGAGCAGCGCTACCAGATGTGCTCCGACATGCCGGCCAGGATGAAGATCACGGCGAGCGGCAACGGGATCACCGCCATGATCCGCAGGTTCCAGCGCTCGAACTTCAAGTGCATGAAGAACAGCCCGACCAGGGCCGCCTTCCAGATCGCCAGGAACAAGAGCAGCAGCAGCTTCAGGTTGCGCGAGATCGGCAGCTCGAAGGCGAGCGCCAGCTCGGCGGCCGTGAGGACCGCCAGGTACACCCAGATCAGGATGTAGTTGGGACGCTTGTGCGCGGTCTCCATGGGCCCCCGCCCTCAAATGAGGTAGACGATCGTGAACAGGATGATCCACACCAGGTCGACGAAGTGCCAGTACAGGCCCACCGTTTCGATCCCGCC
>Ga0209056_10000746_pt1 | contig 35970 bp, 29 predicted proteins | sample GraSoiAngelo_114_FD_185876 | JGI IMG/M metagenome (GOLD analysis project Ga0209056, IMG submission 185876) | Grasslands soil microbial communities from the Angelo Coastal Reserve, California, USA - 14_0903_13_40cm (SPAdes) (version 2) | ecosystem: Environmental > Terrestrial > Soil > Grasslands... | reverse complement strand
ATGGCTTCGCCGACAGCGTTTGGCACACCCTCATTGCGAGTGGACGCACTCACCGCGATATCGAACGCGGGCATGAGATCGGGGACGTCCGCGCGTTCGCCCAGGAGGTGCACGCGCTCGCCTAACTCCAGCTGCCCCCGCATGGATACCACTGCGGCGTTGCGAGAATCGACTCCGTGACCGATTAGCACGAAGTGTGCGGGTGTGTTGTGATTGCGTGCAAGGCTCGCGGCGACAAGCAACGTGGCGTGGCCCTTCATCGGATGGTATCGCGCGACATGACCGATTACCAGCGCTTCTTCGCCAAGACCTAACATCCGGCGAACTTGGGCCCGGGCAGTTGTGCTCGGACGAAACCGATCAAGGTCGAACCCATTAGGGATGATCACTGCCCGCTGCGCAGAGTATCCAATCGCCAGGTGTTGCTGAGCGCTTACCTGAGAGTTGTATATGATCCGCGTCGCTCGATTGGACCAACGAGCACCGAGGCGGATCAGGACCGCTGTATACCAGCGTTCGAGCGAAAGGTCCGCGAGCGACTGGCGCACGTTCCACACCACGGGGCACTGGAGGCCTGCGAGCCATGCGCCTGCGGTGGCTGCGACGTTGCCATGCGACATCCATCCCTGAATAAGGGCGGGGCGGTCATGTCGAAGAAGGCGGGCTAAGCGCCAGAGTCCGGCGAGGGACCGCGTCACTGGCCAGGCTCCGAGCGCCGCAACTGCGACACCACGCGCCTCAAGCAGGGGCCCAATCGTGCCTTGGTCCGCGAGTGAGACGACTCGGGACCGGAATCGCTTGGGGTCGAACCGTGACACCAGGCTGAGGAGCGTCATCTCGGTGCCGCCCGTTCCCAGCCCGGTGATCACGTGCGTTATCGCAATTGCTGGACTGGAGCCTTGCGAGAAGGCTGGGCTCACACCGCGTAACGCCCGACGCGCGGAACGTGCCCGCGCGACTGAAACCACTCGATGGTCCCCTTGAGGCCTTCCTCCAGTGTGCGCTCGGGGCGCCAACCCAGCGATGTCCTTGCAAGTGTGCTGTCAGCAACAAGGCGCCTCACTTCGCTGCCCGTCGGCCGGATGCGCTCGGCCATGACCTCGATCTCGCACGGTCTGCCCACGATGCTACAGATCAGCTCGGCGAGCTCGCGAATCGTGACCTCCCGCCCCGATCCAATATTGATCGTCTTACCTACGGCATCGTCCGCCTCTGCTGCGAGAATGAAGCCCTTCACAGTGTCGAGCACAAAGGTGAGGTCGCGGGCGGTATCGAGATTGCCCAGTCCTATGCTCGCCCCCGCCAACGCCTGCGTGATGATCGTGGGCACGATGGCGCGCGTTGATTGGCGCGGTCCGTAGGTGTTGAACGGTCGAACGATCGTGACTGGGGTGCCATAAGTACGAAAGAAGGCGGTGGCCAATTGATCGGCGCCCGTCTTCGTAGCCGCGTACGGAGACTGAGCTGCCAGCGGGTGGCGTTCATCCATGGGCGTGTACTGTGCCGTACCATATACCTCGCTCGTCGAGGTGTGCACGACCCGGGCCACGGGTGACCGACGGGCAGCCTGCAGCACATTCAGCGTCCCTATGACATTGCTGCGCACATACTGTGCCGGTGCCACGTACGAGTAGGGAATGCCAATGAGGGCCGCCAGATGGAAAACCACGTCGCAATCCCTCATGGCGCTGTCGAGGCTGTCCGAATCGGCAACATCTCCGAGCACGACCTCCACGGCGTCGCCGGTCGCCACTTCTTCGAGCCACCCCCGCATGCCCAGTGCATTGTAATGGACCAGTGCACGGACGCGCGCGCCCGCATTGACAAGCTGCTCGACTAGGTGGCTCCCGATGAATCCACCAGCGCCCGTTACGAGAACGGGCCGACCAGCCCAGTTCACTGGAACCGTCCCGAATCAAGGTCGGCCTGAGCTCGTTCATAATCCTCGAGCCGCCCAATGTCTAGCCAGTACTCACGAACGGGGAAGCTGGCCACACGCCTGTGCGCCTCAAGCAATCGATTGATGAGAAAGGGCATGTCGTAGGCTTGCCCGGTGGCGGGAAGCAGCTCACGCACACTCGGCCCAAGTAGATACACCCCGGCAACGACGAAGAAACGATATTCTGGTTTTTCATGCAGGTTCGCGACCAATGCGCCGTCGGTCGCGACCACGCCGAACGGCACGGCCACCGTGTACTCACGGACCGCGACCGTCATGTCCGCTTCGTGCTCCCGGTGGAACGCGTAGAGTGCCACGTAGTCGAGGTTCGTCAACACATCACCGTTCACGACTAGCAGCGGATCGCTGGTCGCGTCCAGCAAGCTCAGCACACCTGCCGTACCGAGGGGTGTATCCTCTCGCACGTAATGAATCTCTACGCCTCGGTCCTGGCCGTCGCCCAACTGTGCCGCGATCTGCTCCGCCCGATAATGCGTCGCGACCGTGATCTTCCGGATCCCGTCCCGCTGGAGGCGTTCCACCAGTGTTTCGATCAGGGGCTTCCCGCCGATCGGGAGCAGCGGTTTTGGCACACTGTCTGTGAGGGGCCGCAGGCGCGTACCAAAACCGCCGGCCATTACGAGTGCGGTAATGGGCAATGCCCGAGACCCGACGAGTTCGTCCAGGACGGCGACGTCAACGACTTGGCCATCGTCGCCGACAATGGGCACTTGGCGAATCCGATGACGCTGCATGAGTTCAAGGAGAGCCTCACGGCCAGCGCCAAACTGCGCCGTGACCGGGTCCGCGAGGCCGGCTTGCTTCCGCAGATCCAGCAAGAGCGCGGCTGGCGAGTCCAACGACACGCTCCGCAACATGGCACGCCGGAGGTCGCCGTCCGTCACCGTGCCGAGTAGTCGGCGCCCCTCATCGACGATTAGCGCAATCCCACACCGGTTACGATCAATCGTCTCGGCGGCCCTGCGGAGGGTGTCGGAGGGTCGAATCAGAAACAGATCGACTTCAGGCATTCAGTATGTCATCCTCTTCTGGATCAACCTTCGGTCGATTGGCACCGTCGCAAGGACTTCGGCAATGCGCGGTCCTGCGTTTCCAGCGCCGTACGGGTTGACGCAGGTCTGACAGGTGTGACGAAACATCTCGTCCTCGACGCATCGCCGCACTGCGTCGACGATGCTCGATTGGCTATAGGGGACATCGATGACGTTGGCTGCGCGCAGGCGACCCTGCTGACGAGTACCGATGTTGACGGCTGGGCATCCGAACGCCGGTGTCTCCTTAATCCCGGCTGAGGAGTTGCCCACAAAGCACCCGCGACCGACCCGTCCGATCAGGTTCAATACTCCATGAAAGTGGTGCCGACCCAGGCTCTTGACACACTGGACATTCGGTACGCCAGCGCTCGCGAACTCTTCCAGCACCGCGATAATTCGACGACCCCCAGCATCGTTGTTCGGGTACGTCAGAATCACTTGATATCCCTTGCGCGCAATCACCTCCAGGGCCTCAAGCGCAGGGACAACCTGCTCCGCTGCCTTATCAAACTCCGTGGCCACGGAGTGCTGACAGAACAGGACCACAGGACGGCTGGCGTCTAGGCCGAACTGCTCCAGCACTTCTTCTCGATTGGCGTAAAGCCCCGCGGCAACAAGATCCAGGGCAGGAAACCCGACGTTGAACACCCGCCACGGCTCCTCTCCCATGTTCCGCACCCGCTCGGCTGCTTGCTCATTCGTGGTGAAGTGTAGGTGGGCGAGTTTGGTCATGGCGTGTCGCACGGAGTCGTCCAGCGCCCCACCCTCAGTGTAATCACCCCCTTCGATGTGAGCCGTCGGCATACTCATTTGCGTACTGGCAATTAGGGCAGCGAAGCTCTCGAAGCGGTCCGCGTACACCACGACGAAGTCCGGACGAAGCTCGTTTAGGATTCCGCTCACGCTCAGCACTCCGCTGCCAATGGCCTGGGCGGTACCGAACAGATTGTCGCCGCCCATCCGGATATCGACCCGCTGATACACGCTGAAGCCGTCCGCTTCAATCTCGGCGGCCGTGGCACCAAAGTCCTGTTGGAGATGCGCGCCTCCCGCGAGCAAATAGTACTCCAACCGTGCGTCGGCGGCGATCGCGCGCAGAATGGGATGCTGCAGTCCGTACTCCGCTCGGTTCCCCGTGAACACGGCGATCCGCCGCTTCATGCATTTGTCCCCTGAAGGTCGTGCAATGTTCGGCGCAACCCAGACGCCAGAGAATGACGCGGCCGCCATCCGGTCCACGCACGGATTCGCCTGTTCGCCAAAACCATGCGATCTGTCTGCGACTCGGGCGTACTCTGAACTTCGCTGAAATCGAGAGGACGGCCCAGCAATCTCGCCACCGTCAATGCCAGCACCCTCACTGAAGTGCCCCGCCCCGTGGAGAGGTTGAACACCCGCAACCCAGGGGCGCCACCGCGGCGCGCCAGGGCGAGAAGGCCTTCCACGGCATCCTCCTCGAACAGGAAGTCGCGTACCGGCCGACCCGTGCGTACCTGCAGAGGCTGGCATCCCACGGCCTGACGAAGGAGGGTCCCGACCACCGATTCTGAAGAAACCCGCGGTCCGTACGCACTGCTCAACCGAGCCACGTCACACGACATGCCGAACGCGTACGCGTAGCCCTCAAGCAGACGCTCGGCTGCGGCCTTTGTCGCCGCATAAATCGACGGCGGCGCAATCACGTCATTCTCGGTCAGTGGCCGATGCCTTCGGGGCTGATAGACCAGCCCCGAGGAGGGGAACACGACGCGGCGAATACCCAGGACTCGGCACGCGTCAAGGACGGCCCCAACGGCGGCCAAATTCGCCGTGACGGCCGCCCTCGGATCCTCATCACACCCGCGAACGCTGGCCATTCCAGCCATGTGAAACACGACCAGGGACCTACGTTCGCTGGGCAGGTGCTCCGCAACGCGCTCCCAGGTCCCGGGGTCGAGCACATCTCCCGCAACGCACATGATTTCGGCTGGCGCTCGCTGGGGCTGCCGCACAACACCAAGAACGCGACTCCCACCACGCGCTAACCGGCGTGCTAAGGCGCCGCCGAGGAAGCCGGTCGCGCCCGTAATGACAGCAGTCGCGGGGAGGCCCGGGTCGACGTCGTGCCCAGCGCTGCCATGACCTAAGTGGCTAAGCACCCGCACCCAGTCTCAGCGGCTGGCGCTCGGTCGCGGAAGACCGACGTTCCCGGCGGACGCCCGTGCAAATGCTCCCGCAACGCCGAGGGTGAGTCCCAAAACGGTGGCAAAAGACAGATTAATCCAGACGCGACTGTCGTCCGGGGTCGCCGGTTGCGTAGGCGGCTCGACGACGACAATGGTCGGCGTTCGTCGCAGCGCGTCCAAATTCGCTCGCGTCCAGGCCTGGTAAAGGGACACGTACAGTTCCTGCTGCATTCGGATTTCACGTTGCCGTCGCAATACCTCCAGCCCCACCGGTGAGGACGGGGTAAAATCGCGGTTTCGCGCCAGAAACCGCTGTAGTCCAGTTTCAACGAGATGTAATGTCTCACGCGCTTCCGCAACACGGTCTGCAGCGAAGTGCACTTCCGCACTGGCGGTTTGCGCCCGGGTAGAAGCGACCAGACCGTCCAGCTCCGCGAGGATCTGCCGCGCCACTTGGTAGGACAAGTCTGGCCACGGTGTTCGAACAGAGAGCCGTACCATCCTCGTACGCGGATCGGCCGACACTGCAACTGCGCGCTCAAGCTGTCGCATTGTGTCCTCGCGCGCGTGGCGACCCCCGCGGTATCCGAAGATTGCGTTCAGATCGCCCGTACGCCCATTCCCACCTGACTCCACGCGGTACGAAGCGTCCGCGACCGCCTCAAGAAGCGACTGGGAGTGGAGGATCAGCGCATAGAACTCCAGCGTGGGCGCTAGAGCTGCAGCCCGGCTTCCAGAGCTCAAGGCCATTGTGAAATCCGTCAACGCGCTCTCGTCACCTCCTCCAGTCACGGGGATGAAAGACGTAGTCGCCGTGTAGACACGCGGCGCCGCGAGCGTAAGAGCCACCACTGCAGCAGCTGTAACGAGCGTGGTGACGGCAATCGTCATCCGATTGGTTAGAACCGTGTTGACGACTCCGACCACAGATATGCCGTCAGGCGTCCCAGCATCGATTCCTGGCCGAGGGTGGTCGGTCGCCGTACGAGGCCACGTCACTGGACACTCCGGCGATCCGACATGAGCTCGCTTATTGCGGTAAGCGTTCTGGTTCCGAGTGCTTCTAGCCCGAACAGACGAACGATCCGCTCCCGCGCGTCTTCGCGCGGCAGGGGCCGAGGCCCCGTCTGCTCGTCCAGCAGCCTTCGCCAAGCAGCAGCTAGTGCCTGCGGGTGACCCACCGGAACTACAATGCCCGTATCACCCACGATGAAGGCTGAGTCTCCTACATCGGTAACGACGCAAGGTACACCGGTGGCCATGGCTTCAGCCACGACGTTAGGAAAGCCCTCTCCGTACCGCGAGGTCGAAGTCAGCACGTCAAGCGCCGCGTACACCGGAGCGATCTCGTCCGTCTGTGGCTTCCAGAACACCCGTCGCTCAAGACCAAGGCGCGCCGCTAAGGCGTGGAGTCCCGAGGCGTATTCGCTCGGGCCATCTCCTACACAGATAAACCGCACCTCAGGCCGTTCGTCGGCCAACAGTTTCGCAGCGGCAAGAAACGTGGCGTGGTCCTTCATGGGATCCAAACGACAGATCAAGCCGATCAACCGATCTGAACCCCCCACGCCCCACGCCCAGCGCATACGGGTGCGGGCCTTGGCATCGGGCCGGAAGCGCTCGACGTCGATGCCGTTGGGAATCATGATCGTGCGTTCTTCTGGGAAGCCGCGTGCTACGTGATAGCGCCGGCCAGCCTCGGAGTTCACGATGATGAGATCGGCAGCGCGCGCGCAAAGCGTCTCCAGTGCAGCCTCGATTCGACGCAGCCAATCGTAGCGACGCATGTCCATGTTCGATGCGCGCATCCCCCACACTGTGCGGGCGCCTGTGACCCAGCCCAAGATGAGTGTCAAAAGATTCGGGAACCCCTGGTACCCATGAATGACGTCTGGTCTCACACGCCGAGCGAGCCTCACGGCTCGCAACAGGAATGGGACCACGTCCCAGCGCCCTCGTTTACGAAGATTCCACAAGCGTACGCCAGGCAGGCCCTGCAACTCGCGACGTAACGGGCCGGTACCGTAGAACGTTGCCGCACAGATGTCAATGGATCGCTTATCAATGACTTTCAGCAACTCCACCACTTGCCGTTCGGCTCCACCGATGCTCCAGTCCCTAGTCAGGATAAGCAAGCAGGGACGGCGAACCACCGTGCTATGCTCCCTGGAAGTGGTGAGCCCAGGGGCTCTTCGCACCACGTTTGACCGCCACGTAAGCGTACTCCGACGCGAATCCAGCTTTCTCCAGCATCAATCGGAAGCGGTTCAACCCGAAGCCATACCCTGAGCAAACCGGGCCCTTCAGGACCGCCACGACATCCAGCCCGGCGGCGGCGAACTCCCGAATCCAGCGCTCCTTGCCGAACGCCCGGAATTCCATGGTGTGCGTCGCGGACACCCCATGAGGATCCGGACTGAGCAGACGCGATAATAGCGAACGCACACGCCTGGCGGTCTTCGGGTTGTTAGCAGGGCCAAGCGAGCCCGACTGCTCGGGATCGGTCCCCTTCGCCCGCTCGCGGGCGAGGGTCTTAGCTAGGCCTTCGTCACTGGTACGCTCCAGAGCCCGCGCGAGCACGTGCGGAATGTGCAGTGCTACATGGCACAGCTTCCAGAACCGCGTGGGCATGACATGGATCGTGATCCCTTCGTCGGTCAATACCCGGCTGATGCCTGCGAGGGCGCGACCAGGGTCGGGCAGATGCTCCATCACGTTGGATGAAAACACGAGGTCGAACTGCCTCGGCTTGAAGTACCGCTCTAGCTGCTCAGCGTCACAGACCATGAACTGGACTGAAGGCGTCGCAGCCCGCGAGAGGATCGATCGGTCGTAGTCCGTGCTGACCAGGCGGCTCGCATATCTGGCCAATAGAGACGCCTGATAGCCATCGCCCGCGCCAAGCTCCAAGGCGTTGGCAAAGACCCCTGGGGGGCACCAGCGGAAGGCCAGTTCCACCTCGCGTCGCCGGAGCGCTCGAAGGTACGAGAGCCATTCAGTGTGAAGACGCATCTCTAGAGCCCGTTCGCATCCCGACTCCGGCCTTCACGGCCCCCGCAGAGATCGATAAGCACTCGGTCCAGCGCTACACGAGAAATCCGGTGGCCCGCGTGCGAGTCATCCACGAGGACCTGGAATCGCCCTCCTCCGAGGCGAGCAAGGACGTCCTGGACCTGAGCCTCGTAACACTTCCCCCGATCTCCGCTCCACCCGACGGGATCATAGCGGTTGAAGACCTGTATCTGTGTGCGCGTCGGAGTGTCCGCCCCCATGACGTACAATTCCGGGTAGTTAGCGATCGCATACAGAGGTGGCACGTGGTTTTCATAGTCAGCTAACTCGCCCCGACCGCGCAGCGAAAACGGCAAAGAGCCTGCGACGGGATAGCTCCCCCGAATCCGCGAATCGAGTGCAGCGACGAGCGTCGTCGTCCAAGCACCGCCCGAGATGCCCATCATCGCGCATTCTCGATAACCCTTCGCCAGACCGTAGTTAATGCCGGCTACAACTGGCTCGACAAAGAAGCGCAACGATGAAAACCCCGGATGCTCCGCGTCCAGTAGCCAAAAGAAGTCGTGATCCAGCAGCTGCACGCTACCGTGCCGAGCCAGCCTAACTGTCGGCCGGCTGTTCACGCCCATCAATGGCATGGAGAAAACCAGAACTGAGTATCCGGCGTTCAGAAGGTGCCGCACAGGCCCTTCACCTCCCTCACGGGCCGCATCGTGCCCCTCGTGATAAATGACGAGCGTCTCGCGCTCGCTCGCGGCCACATGGTGCTCGACGACCGAGTCGACCCCGAAGTCCATTTCAATTCGGAATCGATGGACCGCCACGTTCTGCCCCGTGCGGTAACGGAGGGGCTGGACATTGTGCTCCACTTGAGTCGGTAGGCGGTCCAACGGTAGGGCACCCTCGGACCAAATGTATGCGATGAGGCTCTGCCGCTTCGCGGCGATATCGCCCTCGCTACTGATGTCGATGACAAGAGTTGCCACGGGCCCAATAGGCGACGACACTCTCATGAGCCTGCGGCGGATCGCTAGACCGTATGTCAGCGCCCGCCGAAGTGAAGCGTAGGGGGGGTACCGAAGAGATCCCGCTGCAAGACCGTAGCCCAAGGCGATCACGACCAGCCCGAGGCAAAGCCACTCGCTCATCTCGGTCAGGTTGACGGCTTCCGCGCAACGCACACAATGTATGGCGCCAACAGCCTGGTGGCCGGAAGCCGCGTCACCCGCTCTTCAAGGGCCCACACGGCCATCGAGACTCGTGCCAGCAATCCGACGATCGCCCGGGCGACCCACGTGCGGAATCCCGCTGGCCGTTCGACGTTGATCACCCCGAAATTCACCGCCAGAAAATAGGTCACCTCCTCAACCACCAAGCCGGCGGCCCGATGCGCGGCGGCCAGCTCCGCGGCGGTCAGGAGCGAGTGAATCCCGTACACGGGAGAGTTCGCCAATCTTTGCAGCAGCCCAACTAGACCCCGCATGTTTGGAATCACGGTTATCATGATGCCGCCCGGCCGCAGGTAGTTGGCGAAGGCGGCGGCAGCTGCGGACGTGTCGTCGAAGTGCTCGATCACTCCGTACGACCAGACAACATCGAAGGAGTTGAGGAGGTCTTCAGGTGGCCGGAAGCAGTCCGCGCAGATGATACTCCCCTCGACTTGCGCAGCGGCCAGGATCGCTCGCGCTTGGTCGCAGCCAGTCGGGGCGTAATCGACTCCGACGATCGCGAATCCATAATGAGTCCGAAAGTACGGCAGCCAACGCGACCGGCCACAGCCAATTTCGAGAAGGCGGCGACCCTCCCGACGGAGAGGGCCCAGTATCCGAACAAACATTTCATGGAGCCGGCGGTCGACGTGGTTAGCCAAGCGCCCATCGGTCGGATCAACGGCCGCTGTCACTGGCTTATCGATCCAAATCTGCTCCCAATACGCCTGGCCCGCTTTATCCACGCATTGCCTCCGGCGGATCGTCGACCGATCCGCCGAGATCGGAGCGGCGTCTGACGAGCCGGGCGGGCACACCTGCGAGGATGCTACGCGGAGGAAAGGATTGCGTCACGACCGCCCCCGCGGCGACGATACTGCCGGCGGCTACCTCGACACCATCCAGTATCGTGCACCCCGCCCCGATCCACACGTCGTCCCCAACGCGAATACCCTGAGCCCGGATTGGCTGACGCATCATCGGGAGATCCAGCCGCTCAAACGAATGGTTCGCGGCGACCATGACCGTGTGAGTCGCAATCCCGCAATCTCGTCCAATGCGCAACCCTCCAGTGCCGTAAAGCACGCAGTAGGGGTTCAGTGCGGTATCGTCGCCCACCTCGATTGCGCCTTCAAGAGCGTCGAGGATCACGCCATCGTGGATCACCACCCGACCCAGTCGCACGGCGGGGTGGTTTGTCCCTCCACGACAGATGATCGTGCACCTGCCAACTCGGGCTCCACGCGCTATCACGCAGCTCCCAGGAAACTGAATGTCTGCCGCGGGATGGACGATGCATCGCCAGCGCACGGCCAGCCACAGATTGACAAACACGCGAGGGGCCGGTCGCCTCCGCAGGCGACGCCAGACTACGGCCAGCACGTTCCTCATGTCGCCGGCCGCCGCTCGCGGACGACCACTTGGCGGCGCGCCCATCCGAACACGATCCCCGCAAAGAACCACCAGAACGGCTGTGAGATGAGTTGAAGTTGGACGCTGCCACTCACGAGGAACACGGTTACCGCGAGCGCGATGTACATAGCCCGCGACAGTGATCTCAAGGGCACGATGTACCACAGTTTCATGAATGGCAAGACTAGTGCGCTCAAGAACACTCCCAGGGCTGGGACCCCCATACACGCCAAGATGTACAGAAAAGCGCTATGCGGGTTATCGGTGGGGAAATAGCTTGCCCCAAGAAACTCGCTCAGTCGATCATACTCTGCCTCGTAGTTTGAGATTCCAACACCCACAAGAGGATGGTCTATCGCCATCCGTACCGACGCTACCACGTAACCCCAGCGCTGCGCGATCGTGCTGCCTTCAGCTGCGGTATCAGCGAATTGCGTGGTCTCGAGTTTGAAACGTACGAGAGCCAGGATCAGCGGCCCAGCAATTGCCGCTCCCACGACGAAGGCAGCGATCACCGTATACATCCAGGCAGGCGACGACCGGCGTGGGCTGCGCTGGCCGCGGCCTGTTCCGAGAAACGCAGTGAGCGCGGCCGCCAGGCCGACCAGCACCATCAGCCACCCGCCTTTGGAATAGGTGAACAGGCTCAGAGGCACGAAGAGTGCCATAAACAGCGTGGCCGCGCGGAAGCGTCCATCGAGGACCAGCAACGAAGCCAAGAAGGTTCCGATACCCAGCATGTTTGCCATCATGTTGGGGTTGTACATAGTATGGAAACCCAGCAGTCGAATGCCGGCCGGGGCCTCGTGGAAGAGATTCGTGAGCGCCACGATCACAACGCCTGCAAGGAAGGCTATGATCAACTGACCAGACGGATATCGGGCGACCCACGCCGCGGTGAATGCCGTGATGAGCACATAGTAGAGAGGACGGACTGTCTCGACCAAGTCCTTTTCCACCATGCCCGTTCTCAAAGCATTCACCGTACCAGACAATAGCCCGAGGGCTACGAATGCCACCACAAGCAGGGCGAAGCTGCGTAGGCCACCCAAGCTTCTGAAGACGGTCCATCGGTGCCAGGACAGCGCGAGCGCGGCAGCGCAATAGGCCAAGAACAGGAAGTCCCCTGGTCCTATGCCGAACACATAGAACTCTTGCTGCGGCAGGTGCTGTCCGATGCCCCACAGCCCGGCCAACACCAATCCGAGGAGATACGGAGGCCCGCTGACCGGTAACGGCTCCGGCGCAGGGCGTGCCTTTGGTAACGTCTGGGCACCTGCAGCTGTCATCGTCGCCCAACGAGCGCGTCGCCCTCCTCCATGGCGTCAAACCGCATACTAAGGAGATGTTCGTACACAGAACACAGCGTCCCCAGATCCTCGTGAGTCAGGGGAACTTCGATTCGGTTAAACTCGCCGGGCACCGAGTCCGCGTAGAGCTGGGCGAGGAAATCGATGATAGGCCGGTCATCGCCTGGTGGTCGCGGCATCTGTAGGAGCGAGTTAATCAACGCGGGTAGCTCCCGGGGCGAGTCACAGTGCCGAACCGAAGGCAGCGCATTGAAATAGAGCGGCGCGAACGTCACCGCAGGGATCCCGAGCAGACCGGCCTCGTACGCAATGGTCCCCGTCACAGTAAGCACCAACGAGGCGCGGCTCAACAGCTCCCGACTGTCGACCAGCGGGTGGATCAGTCGCACGCCGGGAATCCGGCGGAGTGCCCGGTAGAACGACCCTGGCTTTCCGTCGATGTCCGAAGGGTGGGCCTTGACGAACAGGTCGTGGGTCACCGGCGTGGCCCGAGCGATCTGCCCGACAAGAGCCAACTGGTCGGCGAAAAACGACCCCGCTACGTCGATCGAGGACTCTGGCTGGGTGTGCAGCGCATAGAGTAAGTACGGCCGTGTCCCGATCGCGTCGTACGGGCGCGTCACCTTCAGACCAATGAGGTTACGACGGCGACGCAGCCACATCCGCACTAAGTCGGGTAACGTGTAGCGGGAAAATGCGTTGCCGCGGTCGTATACCGCATCGGCCAGCGCCCACCCAAAGAGGCGCAGGTGCATCGGCACCCGGCGCAGGACGTCCCCAAACCCCCGCGCCGAGAACCGAGCCGCTGGCACCAGGCGCCGACCCCGAAAGTCCTCAAGGCACTGCCGTGCGGCCGACCGGTGTGCTTCAGTCACCTCGTGCAGCCGCACGTAAGTGCTGCACTCGTGAGTAGTCATGAACCCGTACCGATCCCGCGGGAGCCGAGTGCGCGTCGGCACTACCCAGAGCCGACCATTTCGCCGACAGACGAGCATCGTGATCATCTGCAGCGCCGTATCGCGCCCACTCGATATCACTCTGATATCTTGCTGCTCGAGAAACTGACCGACCATCTTTGCAACTCCCGCGAGATATCGGAGGGCGAAGTCATGAGGACGTCGGCGGAGCATCCTGTCCATCAGAATCACATCGCGCACTCGTGGGCCGTCCAATTGCTCTAACGTAGCCAACGTCTCCGCACACTGCTCAGGCGTCAGGCGCTCATATGCTGCGGGCGAAGTATCGAGGATGCGGTGTGGCGGTATTCCCTGCCGACGCAGTCGGAGCGCATCGGAGCGGAGGGCGACGATCCAGTAAACCTCGAAGCTTGCGGCTTCCAATCCACGGGCGAAAGACAGGAAGTAGCGTGCCGTATATCCGACGAGCCCTAACTTCTTTTCGAGCACCCTCGCAACTCCCCCCGCTCTAGGTGGAAAACGAGATCGCAGTACTCAATTGTCTCCTTGTGGTGCGCGATGAGAATCAAGGTCTTAACGCCGACGAGGTGTTGCATGGCGCTCGTGATGGCTCGCTCGGTTTCCAGATCGAGGGCCGACGTGGCCTCGTCCATCACCAAAACGTGGGGATCGTGATACAAGGCTCGGGCGATGCCGATCCGCTGACGCTGCCCGCCCGACAAGCGGACGCCGCGCTCGCCTACGAAAGTCTGCAGCCCGTCCGGCAGCGTCTCTACGAGCTCCTCTAGCTGCACCAGCTTCAGGACCTGCCGGACCCGAGCCTCGTCAACCAAGCCATCAGACACGCCGAAAGCCACGTTGCTTAGAATCGAATCATCCGAGAGGTAGATGCTCTGAGGAACGTAGCCGATCGCACGTCGCCACGCTCCCACATCCTCGTAGACGTCAACACCATCCGCGAGCACACGTCCGCTCGACGGAGGCAGCAGGCCGATAATGACATCCACCAAGGTGGTCTTGCCTGCGCCCGACGGGCCGACGAACGCCGCGGCCCGCCCGTGCGGGATGTCGAGCGAAACATGCCGTAGCGCGGGGTCGGTGGCTGAGGGGTACCAGAACGATACGTCCGCGAGTTCGATGCCCTCTCGGAGGGACAGCGCCGAAGCGTCTCCTTCGCGTATTGTCGAGAGCACCACCAATTCGCCGCCGAGCTCCTTTAAGTCGCGATGGACAACATCGAGCGCCGCTCGGTGGTATACGATCCGCGTTATCGATCCAACGACACGATTAACCGAGGGGATCAGTCGAAAGGAGGCCATCGCGAAGAGCCCGAGAAGGGGAAGGAGAGACCCCCCTTCGTTTCCCCGCGCCAGCATGATCACAACAATGAGCAGCATCGCTGCTACAGCGACTGTTTCGATGAAGAGCCGTGGCAGCTGATTCACGGTCAGCGCGTACTCCGTGGCCTCCGCGAAGGCTCGAACACCTTCGTCGTAACGGTGCAGAAAGTAGTCCTCGCGCCCGAGCACCTTTGCTTCCTTGATCCCGCCGAGCGCTTGATTGATCCACTTGATCATCTCACCGGCCTCTTGCTGTTGGTTTCTTCCAAGCCTCTCGAGGCGTCGGCGGATAATCGAGTAAAAGGCGGCGCTCGTGCCACCAACAAGCGCCAGCACCACCAGAGCCGGCAGCGGCGCGACGATAACCAACACGGCCAGGACCGCGGCCGCGATCGTCACCTCGCTAACCACCACGAGGAGCGGCACCATGAGGTTACTGAACACGTTCAGGACGTCGGTGTTCACGCTTCGCAATAGCTCCGCCGAGTTCTGCTGGAGATGCCACGACCACGGGCGGCTCAAGTACGCCTGCAGAAGACGACTTGATTGCTCAACGTAGTTACGATAAACGAACCGGTTCTGAGCGGCGAGCAACCAGGCAGCATAGGCGTTCTTCAAGAGGTAGAAGCAGAGCAAAGCGATCGCCGCCCATACGAGAAACGCTCGTGACGATCCGACGCCCAGCGTCTCGTACATCCACCGGAGGTACGATCTTTCGTGGATGAGCTCAGGCTGCCCGACGATCGATATGAACGGGAAGATGAGGCCGGCGCCGCCGGCCTCCAGACCGGCACCGATCACGATCAATACCAAGAGCATGGACCCGCGCAACCGAGCAGGCCCGTTAAGCAAGCCAACCAGCTTCGTGAGGGACTTCATCCTCAGTGCACTCCTGCCGCCGTCACGCCAAGTCCGACCAACGAACCTGCGTGTTTTTGGCGAGCGGGCGCCGCGCCGTGCGGCCGAGGACGCGCTCGTAGTCGACCGCCCGAATTTCGCCTGTGCCCGGTCGTTTGACCCACACGTTCTCAGAGGTGAGCCGCTCGCCTGCGGCAACTTCGTCGGTCGTCACCACGCATGCATACGCGAAGTCGATCGTCGGCTGCTCCTCTGGCAATATCGTCTTCGCGCCTCCGAGCGCCGCATGGATAGCTCGGGAGCCAAACACCAGCGCGCTGAGCTCCGTAGGATCGATCGAAATGGGCACGTCCGGACCCGGCCATGTCTTGTCTGACGTGAAATGCTTCTCGAGCACCGCGGCACCGAGGGCGACCGCTGCAAAGCAGGTGAAGTTCCCTAGAGAGTGGTCGCTCAGCCCGAGGACGGCGTCGGGGAAAGCCCGGCGTAGCTCACCGAGGCCGCCAAGTCGAACCTTTTCGTATGGCGTGGGATACATCGAGGTACAGTGCGTGAGCGCAAACGGGACCCCAGCCCCCCGAAGGATATCCACGGCCAGTGCAATTGAGGCTAGGTCGTTCATACCCGTGCTCAGGATCACGGGCTTTCCGTACGACGCTATCAACCTGACAAGCGGGTAGTTATTGCATTCGCCCGAGCCAATCTTGTAGGCTGCCACTCCGAATCCCTGCAGCCGCACGGCCGCGGCTCGCGAAAACGGCGTGCACAGGTAGATCATGCCCTTCGCCTCGACGTACGACTTAAGACGCCGCTCCTCATCCTCGCTCAAGGCGCAACGGACCATGATGTCCCAAATCGTCTCGGTCGTGTTGCCAGGCACGACATCGTTCGGAATCATTTCATCGTCAACCACGTGGCACTGGAATTTGACGCACTCGCATCCGGCTGCATGCGCGTCGTCTACCATCCGTATCGCTTTGGCGTAGTCTCCCTCGTGATTGATCCCGATCTCAGCGATCACCAGCGGTGGGTGGCCCACGCCAATAATGCGGTGTCCAATGCGGAATTCAGGGCCCACGACGATCTCCTTTGAGTCGGCATCCCTCGGCCAAGCCCCGAGCCTCGATTCTACCACGCAGTCCATCCTCCATCGACGACAAGGTTGTGACCGGTGCAGTATGAAGACGCGTCAGACGCCAGATATGCGACCGCGCCCCGAATCTCCTCCGGCTGAGCCATTCGACCGATGGGGCTCAGCCGGGCGTACCGGCCGACAAACGGCTCGGCGTGCTGGTTGAAGACACCGCCGGGCGTAATCGCGTTGACGCGCACGCCGTGCGGAGCCCACAGTGCAGCCAAGTAGCGTGTAAGGCCCAGAACGCCCGCCTTGCTCACAGCATATGCCGCCGGCTGATGAACGCCTGTCCCCTCGTACATCGGATGGTGAGGACTGACGACGCCGTACAGGGAGGCTATGTTTATGATGCTACCACTCCCCCGCACCACCATGTGTTTCCCAATGACCTGACAACCGAGGAACGTCCCAGTGAGATTCACTGCGAGGACCGCGTTCCAGTCGTCGGTGGGGAAATCGGAGAAGGTCGCATCATAGTGCGGCGATCGCGAATCCATAGTCAACGCAGCGTTGTTGACGAGTACATCGATGCGACCAAACGAGCTTACCACCTCATGCAGGATGCTTTCCCACGACGCCCTGTTGGTTACGTCGCACGCAAGCCCCAGTGCTGGCACGCCCGTACGGCGTCTTAGGTTCTCCGCCCGCAGGCGGCACTCGTCATCGCGGCGATCGGCCAGAACCACCCGCGCTCCCTGGTCGGCGAGTACCATGCCGTGCTCCCACCCAAGAAGCCCTGCGCCACCCGTGATGAGCGCTACGCGGTCGTCCAGACGGAAGCCATGCGCGTCGCGACCGAGCACCGAAGTCACAGCTCGGCCCGCTTTCCCGCCATCAGGAATTCGGCGAATCGGAAGTCTAGCTCAGAATCAATATCTAGCCCGCGCTCGCGCGGGACTACGTGGATGCGAAGTGCGGCCTGCGACCAATGCCCGTGCTCCGTCAACGCGCATCGTCGAATCGCGAACACCGAGGGCGACAGGCTGTAGACTCGCGGGGCTGCCTGTCGGTTCGTGACGGGGGGGTCAAGCTGCCTCACGACATGAGCAACGCCGTCGGAACCAATCTCCACCATATTGAAATAGGGGTTGCGCTCAGCTTCGTACGCTGTCGTGGCGACGTCAACTCGTTCGTCTCGCAGGATATCGACGCAGGCATCGATGTCGGCGGCGGCTCGCAACGGACACCCGACATCGAGGTCCGCGAGGATGTCCACAGCAAGGCCACCAGCAGTCTCTAACTGCATTAAGAGGTGTTGGAACACCTCCCACTTTGAGGAGCCATCTTCTGCCAGCTGAGCCGGCCGGATAAACGGCACTTCGGCGCCGTAGCGGCTGGCGACCTCGGCAATCTCCTCGTCATCAGTGGATACCACGACTCGATCCAGGCAGGTCGCGGCTCGCGCGCACCGGATGCTCCAGACGATCAACGGAAGGCCTGCCAGCGGCCGAATGTTCTTGCGCGGCACGCCCTTGGACCCGCCCCTGGCACAGATGGCGCCGACAATCACGTCAGCATCATGGCGTCGAGAGGGTGATCCACGAAGCGACCTTCGCGCGCCGAGTGGTTCGCGGCAGCGATCAGCCGTTGCACACGCACGCCCTCATCGAGTGTGATGCGGGGCGTCTCACGACCCTGGACACACGCGAGAAAGTGCTCCATTTCCGCAAGAAACATGTCGTTCCGTGCAAACGCGCCGTAACGTCGAGTATCCCACGTGCCAGTGGACACGTCAAAGCACCGCACCTCCCCGGCCAAGAGTTCCACGACGATCGTTCCCCCACTACCTATGAGGCGACACGATCGGTGGCCCGACCGCTCGAGATAGTCCAGGTGCACGGCACCGACCGCACCACTGGCAAAACGCAAGATGACTTCCGCGACGTCCTCGGTCTCTATCTCCAGATCCGAGACATGCTCGGCGACACAACCGACCCTCGTTACTGGCCCGGCCAGCCACATCACGTAGTCAAGCTCATGGCAAAGATCCAGCAAGGCGCCCCCACCAAGATTGCGACGCGCGCTATAGCCACGGCGGTAATCCTCCCCAGGGCGCCAGTCAGGCAGGTACTGTCCAACTTCGGCTCGAATCGACAGCAGGCGACCGATACGACCTGACGATAGCAGCTGCCGCGCCTCGAGAAGCCCGGGGTGAAAGCGCAGGGTGTAGCCGGGAAGAGCAACAAGGTTTCGCTCCCGGACCACAGCGACCAGCTCGTCTAACCCATCCAACGAGTGCGACAGTGGCTTCTCGATGAACAAATGACAGCCGGCGACAGCGGCACGTAGTGCCACGGGCAGGTGGAGGCTCGTTGGATTGGCGATGACGATCGCAGTGGGGTGGTTCGCCAGTGCCGCGTCAAGGTCCGAGTAGACCGTCACCGGCTCGCCATCTAAACCCTCGGCTGGGCGTGTCCGATAGGCATCTATTGCCGTTACACCCAGTTGCCGCAGGTTGCGTAGGTGCCGCCGGCCCACAGACCCCAGCCCAACCATCAGGATTCTCACGAACGCTCAGTCAGGCCTGTGACTCGAGCCATGCCTGGAACATGAGGACGTCCCAGAGCAAGTACTGCCAGTTGCGCTGGCCGCTGAGGTGTTCGTGCCACTTATTCTGGATGGGCGCCGGATCGAAGAACCCCTCGCGCTGGAGCCGCGACGGCGATAGTAAAGCTTCGGCCCATCCACGTAGCGGACCTCGTAACCAACTGTCGATCGGGACCCCAAATCCCATCTTCGGTCGGTCCGTGAGCGTGCGGGGCACGTAACGGTCGAGTAGTCGCCTGAGGACCCGCTTCCCCTGGCCGTGCCCAACCTTGAGACGCATCGGGATGCGCCATGCTACCTCGGCGACACGATGGTCCAGGTATGGTGCGCGGGATTCCAGGCTCACGCCCATCGTGGCCCGGTCGACCTTGACGAGGATATCGTCAGGGAGGTAGGTCTGCGCGTCGTGGTACATCATCCACTCGACAAAGTCGCTCGCGTCGAAGCAGCCAGCCCCGTTTGTGAAGCGTCCCTCAGGTTCGCTCCCGCCCACGACGACCGTGGCTGGGTTCGGCCAGTGCGTGACGAGACTACGGTAGACGGCGCCCGGCGAATCAGCCGCCAGGACGTCTGCCAATTTGTGAATCCGAGCTCCAGAAACAGCGAGCCGTCTCGATCGAGGAAGTGCGAGGGCTACGTGCCTTGAGATGGCGTCCCACCGCGAGGGCGCGACGGCATGCACCGCTCGGGCGAGCATCTGACGCAGCACCAGTGGAACCCAGCCCACCGTGGTCCACAGACGCTTGCCGAGGGAATAGCGGTCGTACCCTCCGAAGAGCTCGTCCCCCCCATCTCCGGACAGGCTCACCGTCACGTGTCGCCGAGCCAACTCGGCGACGAGGTAGGTGGGGATCTGCGATGAGTCCGCGAAAGGCTCATCGTAGAGGGTAGGTAGCCTCGGAATGACCTCCAGTGCCTGCGCAGGTGTAACGTAGAGTTCAGTATGATCCGTGCGCAGATGCCTCGCGACCACCTTAGCATGCTCAGCTTCGTTGTAGCCAGGCTCTAGGAACCCAATTGTGAAGGTGCGGACGGGGCGAGTACTCTCCGTTTGCATCAAGGCAACCACGGCGGACGAGTCCACGCCCCCGGATAAGAAGGCGCCGAGCGGCACGTCGGCAACCATCTCCTGTCGGATCGTACGTCGAAGCGTCCTCTCGAGCTCGCTGACAACCTCACTGTCCGATCCATCAAGGGGGGAGCGATGACCGCGCGCGACCGTCTCCCGAAGCGACCAGTACTCGGTCTCCTCAATTTCGCCGTCGGCGGTGACGGTGAGAACAGCGGCCGGACGGACCTTCCGGACTCCGGCATAGATGGAGTGAGGCGCCGGCACGTAGTTGTGCCTCAGAAACAGCGTGAGCGCAGTCTTGTCGATGTCCGCTCGCCAATCAGGGTGTACACGGAGCGCCTTGAGTTCCGATCCAAAGATGAAGGTCCGCCCCATCCACGCGTAATACAGCGGTTTCTCACCGAAGCGGTCCCGCGCCAAGTGCAGAGATCGCGCCTGCCGATCCCACAACACAAACGCGAACATGCCCGCGCTTCTCTTGAGCGTCGGCCCTAATCCCCAGCGCACGAGCGCCGCAAGCAGGACCTCCGTGTCCGACCGCCCCCGGAAGACGCAGCCCAAGTGTTGGAGTTCGTCCCGCAACTCGGCAAAGTTGTAGATCTCGCCGTTGAAGGCGATGACGTAGCGCCCGTCGTAAGACGACATCGGCTGGCTGCCCAGCGGCGATAGATCCAGGATCGACAGCCTACGGTGGGCGAGGGCGATCCCACTCGTCGGGTCAGACCAGTAGCCTTCGCCATCTGGGCCGCGGTGCTGGAGACTTTGGGCCATCCGGCGAAGGATCGCATCCCCTTCCAAGGGGCTACCGCTCGGCGCCCAGAATCCCGCCAGTCCGCACACTCCCGGTCTCCTCGGCTTCGGCCTACGTGGGAAGGTCCGAAAAAACAATTCTAACCAGCGGCTGCACCATTGCGGAAGGTTACATCCAGGTTTACTAGTTACCGTGGTCGGTACTTGTCCCGGGCTCAGCCCGACCGCCGCCCTCGGGGCCAACCTTGGCCGTCCTTTAAATCCTCGCGGCTCCGCTGCCCCAATTCCTTCGGCTTGTCCTGAGCCCATGCGGACGGACACGCCGCACCAGCCACGTGCGTGAGTAGCAGCCGACCTGAGAAGACGCAACCTGCGGAGTCCAGGGCGCGTCACGGCCCTCCACCGCGCGATCATCGAGCGCGGGTGCTTCGGATTGTGGGACGTCTGAACATCGGCGGTCCCGCACTCCACGTGATAAATCTCGGGCGGCGACTCGATCCCATACGGTTTCAGCAAGTCTTGGTTGTCGGAAGCGAGCAGGAGGGCGAGGGCTCGCTGCTTACCCAAGCGCGCTCGCAAGGAATCGAACCAGTCGTTCTCCGCGAAATGGTGACGGCCCTCACGCCGCAGCCTCGAGACCTCGTCGCCCTGGTAAAACTCTGCCGACTCATCCGCCGCACCAAGCCCGACATTGTGCACACCCACACCGCGAAGGCGGGCTTCTTGGGTCGCGTCGCCGCGTGGCTTTGCGGCGTCCCAGTGATCGTACACACCTATCACGGACACGTCCTGCGCGGCTACTTCGGCCCGGTCACGACGGGCCTGATACGGAACCTCGAGCGCCTACTCGGCTTCGTGACCGACCGAGTCGTGACAGTCAGTCCTCAGCTGAAGTCAGAGTTGGCGGCGCATGGGGTGGCGCGCCCTGAGAAGATCTGCGTGATCCCGCTCGGGCTCGAACTCGAGCCGTTTGTGTCCAGCCCCAGGAAGGGTGGCGAACTCCGCAGGGAACTAGGGTTGGCTGCGACGGATCCGCTGGTCGGCATCGTGGGGCGGATCGTCCCGATCAAGAACCACACTCTCTTCCTGCATGCCGCCGCGCGAATCGTCAGGCGTTTTGACAGGTGTGGGTTTGTGGTCGTTGGTGACGGTCCGCTTCGACGCCAGACTGAGGAGATCGCGCGAGAGCTCGGGATTGGTGATCGGGTGTGGTTCCTAGGCTGGAGATTCGATCTCCCACGCGTGTACTCCGACCTCGACGCACTCGTAGTGTCCTCGGATAACGAGGGCACGCCCGTTGCGGCGATTGAAGCCATGGCGGCTGGCTGTCCCGTGGTCGCCACCCGAGTAGGGGGATTGCCAGATCTGGTGTTGCACGAGTTCACCGGATTGCTCGTGCCGCCTGGTGACTCCGAGGCCCTGGCTGTCGCTGTCATGCGAGTCCTGAACGAGCCGGAGCTCGTCGGACGGATGACTACCGAGGCCAGGGCGCTGGCCCCGCGTCGATTCGGCGCCGACCGGTTGGCTCAGGACATGGCAACCCTTTACGAGGAGCTGCTTGCCACAAAGTAGGACCGATCGCACGACATGCCCCTGCCGTCCCGCGCTCCGGTGTGGTGGGGCGGACCGGTCTCGACGAGCTTAGGGCTGCATGCCGCGCCCGTGATCAGTAGCTTTTGTTACCGCGCTTGTATGCGAACTCCATCGACTGCTAAGTGTGCCTAGCGACGGTGCCCAGGCTGGCGTCAGAATTTAGAAGACTCCACCGACAAGGAATCAATGCGAATACTCGTGACGGGTGCGGCGGGATTCATCGGTTTCCATGTCGCGAACCGGCTCCTCACAGACGGGCACGAGGTGGTCGGTCTCGACTCCGTGAACCACTACTATGACGTCCGACTCAAGGAGGCGCGCCTCGCCCTGCTGCAGCAGCAGCGCAACTTCGAGCTGGTGCGCACCGCCCTGGCAGATCCGGAAGCGATGAATCAGCTGTTCGACCGATGCGACTTTCAACGCGTCGTTCACCTCGCTGCCCAGGCTGGCGTGCGCTACTCCCTGGAGCGGCCGGACGCCTACATCGCGTCCAACATCCTCGGCTTCCTCCAGGTGCTCGAAGAGTGTCGCTACCGCCAAATCCCCCATCTCGTGTACGCCAGTTCCAGCTCGGTGTACGGGGCCAACACGCAGATGCCGTTCTCCGTGCATCGCGGAGCCGACCACCCGCTGTCCATGTACGGCGTGACGAAACGCTCCAATGAGCTGATGGCGCACAGCTATTCCTATCTCTTCCGTCTGCCCACGACGGGGCTACGGCTATTCACGGTATACGGCCCGTGGGGCCGGCCTGACATGGTGCTGTTCAAGTTCACCAAAGCCATTCTCGACGGTCGGCCCATTGACGTGTTCAACAACGGCCACATGAAACGAGACTTCACCTACGTGGACGACGTCGTGGAGTCGGTCGTGCGCATCATGGATGTCATTCCCACCGCTGACACAGAGTGGTCAAGCGACCGTCCCGACCCGAGCAGCAGCTCGGCGCCGTTCCGTCTCTACAACGTCGGGAACCACGAGCCGGTCGACCTGTTGGAGGTCATCGCGCTCCTGGAAGAGGTATTGGGCAGGAAAGCGCACAAGAACCTCCTCCCGATGCAGCCAGGAGACGTTGCCGCGACCTACGCCGACGTCGAGAGTCTGCACCGGACGACGGGCTTCAGCCCGCAGACGTCCATGCGCGAGGGCGTTCAGCGTTTTGTGGAATGGTACAAAGCGTTCTACGGGGTGACCTAGTCTGGTCGCGTGCCGCCGATCTTAAGAGGCGTTCGCCACCACCTGCACGCCGGGGTGCAACACCGGTCCCTGGGCGGGCGCCGGGCCGACGGCAGCCATGTCCGCCCTCGCCCCGTCCCCCGGCACCGCCCGGACGCCGAGATCCAGCTCAAACAGTTCGAGGCCATGGCACGCCGCGTACGCCTGAAGCGCGCGCCTTGCGTCAAACGTCAGTTTCTTCGTGCCGATGAGGATCCGGTGCACGTCGTAGCGCTCCACGACGAGCGCCAGGCTCTCGATCCCCCCAGCGACCGGGACCCCGTGGATCCGTGCTCCGTGCTTCCGCGCGTCGTCGTCCAGAAAGCACACGGGCTGCAGGCGTAACCCGGCGTTGTTGAGCAGCTCGCGTAACGCCAGCTCGCCAGCGTCTCCGGCACCGTAAATCAGGATCCGCTCTCCCGTGCGGTGCAGCAGACTACGGGCCATTTCCAGAGATCGGAACGAGAGGCGGCTGGTGAGCACGAACGCCGCCGTCAACAGCAAGTCGATATAGAGAATGTTGGAATCCGCCAGCACCGGGACCCGCAGTCGCACGTATCCAAACAGGGCGGCCGAGCTGAGGATGATCGCACCCAGGATGCGGTACAGGTCTTCGAGCCCGGTGTACCGCCAGGCACCGCGGTACACACCGAGCAGCCCAAACGCGGAAATCTTTACGGCAATCACAAGGCCGACGGTCGACTCGAACGCCGCCATGTATGCCGGTGGTGCTCCGCCCTCGAACTTCAGCCGATACGCTCCGTAGTACGCTCCGGTGACGAGGAGGACGTCGAGCAGCATCTCGGCCAGGCGCTTCTTGTAGAGCAGCTGCGTGACCAGCAAGGTCGCAGCCTTCGAGCCGGCCCCCGCCTCGGCGTGACCCACCTTCAACCGTCCGAGGTACGCAGCGATCAGGCTCATGCTTGCGAAGAACGCCGTCCCGAGCACGAGGCCCAGCGCCAGGTCCAGCCGCATCAAGACGAGCCCGACGCAGCCACCGAGTGCGGCGAACGCGTACAGCAGCAGCGCGACCTGGCGCTCGTGCAGGCCCAGCGCCACCAGACGGTGGGTACTGTGATCGCGCCCCCCTTGCGAGATCGACCGTGCGGCCAGCGTGCGCGTGACGGTCACGAGCGCCGTGTCGGCGATGGGAACGGCGACGATGGCGAGCGGCACAAACAGCACCGACACCAGGCTCCCCGAGGCCGACGCGGGCCGCGTCACGACCAGCCCCGCCAGCACCGAGCCGATGAACAGGCTGCCCGCGTCGCCCATGAAGATAGTGGCCGGCTGAAAGTTGTAGCGCAGGAACGCCACCGCCGCGCCCGCCAGGGACCAGGCGAGCGCCGTGTGCCACCACGCGCCCTGCTGCGCGAAGGTGACGCCGAGGAAAAATGCAGCGATCGCGCCGACGCCGGCTGCAACCCCATCCATGTTGTCCAACAGATTGAACGCGTTGGTCAGCGTCACAAACCAAAACACCGTCGCCACGACGTTCACGACATACCACGGGGTCAGCGAGAGGGTTGCCCCGGCGCCGACCAGTCCGACACCTGCGAGGGTCTGGAGGACGAACTTGAGCTGTGGCCGCAGGTTCACGATGTCGTCAATCAGACCAACGGCGAACATGAAGACGGCGCCCATGACAACCGCGGCAGACTGCAGCGACACGACCGGCGCTCCCCCGGGTCGTCCCTGCAGCGCTGACACCGCCGTCCAAATCCCCACCCCGACCAGCGTAGCGAGCACGATCGCTACGCCTCCAAGCAAGGCGGTCGGGCGCTGGTGCCAACGATCGGCTGTCGGAGTCGCTACGAGACCCATGCGGAGTCCCACGGTCCGAGCCCGGGGCGTCACGAGCAGTCCGGCGGCGCAGGATACGGCGAAGACAAAAAGACCGGCGACTACCAGGCTCATACCAACTGCGGCTCGACGGAACGCTCGTAGTCGATCACCGACTGCAGCGTCTCGTCGAGATCCACCTGAGGTTCGTACCCGACGGCCCTGCGGATCTTCTCGAGCGAGGGAACGCGCCGAGGCATGTCCTCGAAGTTCTCGCCGTACACCTGCTCGTATGGCGTGAAGGCGATCTCGGACTCCGAGTCGGTCAAGACGCGAACCCGCTCCGCCAGATCCGCAATGCAGATCTCCTGCTCGCTCCCGACATTGTAGACTTCGCCGACGGTGTGGTCCGCGTCCATCAGCGCCATCATGGCCCGCACCGCGTCGCTCACGTGGGTGAAGCACCTGGTCTGCTGCCCGTCGCCATACACAGTGAGCGCCTCGTCGTGGAGCGCCTGCTTGACGAACCGGGGCACCACCATGCCGTAATGCCCGGTTTGCCGGGGACCGACCGTGTTGAAGCACCGCCCGATCAGCGTCGGGCAATGCCGCTCGCGCCAATACGCGATGGCCAGGAACTCATCAATGGCCTTGGAGCACGCGTAGCTCCACCGCCCGCGACTGGTAGGACCCAGCACCAAATCGCCGTCCTCCCGGAACGGCACATCGGTGCTCTTGCCATACACCTCCGACGTAGATGCGACGAACACCTTCTTCCGCTTCTTGCAGGCAGCGGCGAGCACGACCTCGGTGGTCTTGACATTCGTCTCAATGGTTCGCACCGGGCTCTCGACGACGAGCTTCACCCCCACGGCGGCAGCGAGGTGGAACACCTGATCCGCGGTGTCCACCAGCTCCGCGGTCAGGGGAGCGTTCTCCACGCTGCCGATGACGTAGCCGAAACGCGGTTGGCCCTTGAGATGCTGGATGTTGCGAATTGAGCCGGTCGAAAGGTCATCGATCACCGTCACCTGATCGCCGCGGCCGAGCAGCGCTTCGGCGAGGTGCGATCCGATGAAACCAGCTCCGCCTGTTATGAGGTAGCGCACTATCGACCGCCTCCCACGTGATCTGCGTCACGCGACTTTCGGAGATGCAACAAGCCGCCCACAGCCTCCCCGCTCCGACCCGCACCCTCCAGGCCCGTCTCGCGGCACCGCTGCGGCGCGGCTACACCACCCACCGCATCCCCGCAAGGGGGCTCAATATACGACTCCACCGTCGACCGGCTAGGACCGTGAAAACCCATAGCTGCCTCAGTCTTCCGCATTTCAGTGCGCACCCTCCATCCGGAGTACGGCAGGAGTGGTGCGCAGCAGGATCGCGAGATCGCTGGCCAGGGACCAGTTGCGGATGTACTCCGTTTCCAGCGCCACGACGCGCTCGAAGTCGGTGACGTCGTTGCGGCCTGCCACCTGCCACGGCCCGGTCATCCCCGGCTTCACATCGAAGCGCGCGTAGTGGTGCGCCTCGTACAGCGCCACTTCACACGGCAGCGGCGGTCGCGGCCCGACCAGTGACATGTCTCCCCGCAGCACGTTGACGAGCTGCGGCAGCTCGTCCAAGCTGGTCTGTCGCAACCAGCGCCCCAGCCGCGTCATCCGCGGATCGCTCGGCACCTTGAAGAGGCGCGCATCGCCGTACACGCTCTGCGAGAGCAGCTCGTCGCGCTTCTCTTCCGCGCCGTCCACCATCGTGCGCAGCTTGAAGATCTTGAAGCGCCGGCCCCCCTGCCCGACGCGCTCCTGCGTGAAGAACACGGGCCCCGGCGAGCCCAGCTTGATCAGCACCGCGAGGATGGCGATCACCGGGCTCAGCACCACCAGGCCGATTCCCGCACCGATCAGGTCCAGCGCGCGCTTCGCGATGAGCTGCGGTCCCTTGAGGCTCGGCGCGGTCAACTGCACCAGCGGCTGCCCGCGACGCCACACGGTGGTCGGATGCACCCCCGCGACCTCTGCGGCGCGCGGCACCGCGAGTACCTGACAGCCTCCCGCCAACGCGACGTCCACGACGTCCTGGAACTGCTTGTCGGTGACGTAGCCGCACAGCGCCACGACCTGGGCGCCCGACGCCGCCAGCAGCAAGGGCATGTCGCTCACGTGTCCGAGCGCCCCGGGCGCGGGCGGGATCTGCACGTCAACGAACCCGATCGGCCGGTAATCCGTACCTGTCGCGAACGCCGGGCTCGATGCCGCCGAGATGCACTCGCCGGCGGGGCCCACGAACAACGTGTCGATCGCGTTCTGGTCGGGAGGGTAGACGCGCGCTACGACGCGATCGATCGTGAGCCGCTCTACGACCAGCGCGAGCCATACGAGCACCACGGTCGCGGCGTACTGGAGCAGCACCGGCTCGACGCCGCGCGTCCACAACGTGGCCCACAGCGGCAGCGCCGTCGCCAGTGCGCACGCGGCGAACAGACGCCGTGGATCGCGCCGCTGATCGCCGGGGCCGTACGCCCCCACCACGACGAGGCCCACGAACAGCGCCACCGCGTACTGCCAGCCGTTGAGCGACCCGGTCGGAAACCCCAGCCGGATCCGCTCGGCGAACGCCGCGCCCAACAGCGCATGCTCGCGCACCGCCCGCAACAGCTCCCGCATCACCCCGAACGACAGCATGTCCACCGCGACCAGCACGGCGAGCCGCACCACCGCGCGGCGCACGTGCTGCCGTACGTTCGCCGGCGCACGTCGCTGCAAGCGCAGACGAACCTCGGCCGGCCGCTCCAGCCTGAGGTGGGAGACTTCCTCGGGGATGTCGCGAATCGCCCGCTGCGGACCCGACCACCTGAGCCCGGGCGACGCTATTGCGTTCGAGGGTGGGCTCTGCACTGGCTCCACGCGACCGCCTCCGACGTGATGTCTATCACACAGCGTTCAGAGGTGCGGCAGTACTGCTACGTCGTCCTCGCCCGGACCCGCACGCCCGAGGAGGTTCTTGCGACGCGATGATGTGCGACTGCAACACACGCGACAACACGTAGAGTCCGTGGGGTCAAGCGGCTCACAAGTCGACCGTCCCTGTCCGGGCACCCTCCGACTCGAGGCCGCTCGCCAACTCGTCTTGTCGCGCTACTCCTCTTATATGAGACGGATCTGGATGCCAGCGCGCCTCGGCCCTCGACCACGTTCTTGCACCGGGGGGCGGGCTGGCTGGCGTTCGGAACCACGACTGCAGAACCGCGAGCTGCGCCGCAACCACCCAACATCCGGCCGCCGTCACTCAAGGGCGTGCGACCCCGGCCGAAGGCGAGCGGTGAATATACCCGCGCCAGCGCGGCCCGCTAGTACTTGAAAACGCTGGTGTTGCGAGGCTGGCGCGCGGTGAGGCATGTCACCTACAAACGGCACGCCCCCGTTCCGACGTCCCTTTACCCCATCTACCTACCCAAGCTGAGGTGCGCCGCGTCACTTTCCCGAGGGGTGGCTGGGAGCTAGGGAAGCTCTGCACAAGTCGGGCGAAGTCGGGGGTGGGGGCGTCGCACGCGTCACACGCGAGGGCGCTCGGGCGGCACATCTGCGCCAAAGCATGGGCGATATCGACGCTTCTGTGCCTGCCGTGCGCCCTCGCGTGTCAGCGTGCTAGCCCCCACCCCCGACTTCGCGTTACGTATGCAGAGCTTCCCTAGGGGAAGTCTTCAGCGCGATTGCGAAGAACTCACCCCTGCGACTCGAGCCACCTCAGGATGGCGTCGAGGTGCGGCACAGCGTCCGCCGGATTGGCAGAAAGCGACAAGCGCCATCCCCCAGCGGGCACCAGCCGCGCCAGCGCTTGGTCCATCGCGCCGCCGAACCGCACGCGGCTGAGGCCCAATCCTTCCTTGAGGAATGCCTGCACCTCTGCCGCAGACGCGGGCGCGCGGAAAGCTGCAGCGCCGCTCCGCTCGAGCAGGCATACGCCCACCCGGGACGCGACTGGAACTGCGGCCTCCGGCGCTGGCCACGCGGCCGGCAGCCGAACGACCAGTTTCTCGTCCCCGTTCGCGAGGAGCGAGGGCTGTCGACCGACGAGCTCCGGAAAATGAGCGCCGGCCGACGCGAGGAGATGGACCCGGTCGGGTATGCCCCACAGCCGGAACTCCGGTTCGAGCTGAACATAGGCAGCGTCGTCAGACAGCACCCGCAGCCCGTGGCGATAGGCTTGATAGGCGAGCGTGCTCTTGCCGGTGCCCGGAGGGCCCGCGAGGAGCAACGCGACCTGCCCGCGTGTGATCGCTGCTGCATGCACGGGATAGCGGTCGCGCGCCGTGACCAGCGTGAGCGTCATGCCTTCGATTATCTCGTACTGCACATGCGCCCGGTCGGCGAGCAGAGCCGGCGTGACGTACGCGACGGCCTCCCCGCGGCTGGTATCCGCGATCCCGACACTCCCGGGCGTGTGCACGACGACGCGATCAGCGTCCGGCATGCGGCAAGTGACTGGAGCGTGAGGCGCTCCCCCTTCGTCCCCGTCGTGCACGATCAGCCTGACCCGCAGACTCAGCGGCGCGATCAACTCAGGGCTGGCGCGCAGCGCCCGCCACATCCCAAACGCGTCTTCCACGGCCTCGATGGCAGCCGCGCTGTTCGACTCGAATCTGACTGGGACTCCGAGCACGGGCAGCTCCACCACGTGGCGCAACGCCACGCCGTGGTAGAGCACGTCCGGCGATCGATCAAACTGAATGGACTCACCCATCAGAACCCGATCTTACCAGCGCTGCCGGAGCTCGGCTAGCGCCGTTCCAACTTGTTGTCCCGAATGTCGGAGAGTGATAGACACGCTTCGTAATAGACGAGCGTGAGGGGCCTCCGATGCGCGGTCGATCGAACATGCCGAGCCGTGTGAAGCTTCATGCGTTCCCGTAGGTTGCCCGTGGCTCCTATGTAGAGCCGTCCATCGAGTCGGCTTAGCAGGACGTAGGTGTAGTGCACTTGGCGAGCCTCGTTAGCCCAAACAAGTTGGAACGGCGCTAGCTTTGGGAACATGGAGCCACAGGACGTCGTCAACGCGCGGCTAGCGCGCTACGCCGTGACCCAGGACGCGCGCGACCTGTGGCCGGAGGTGAGCGTCTCCGCCTTCCGCCGAGCCCAAGCGGAGATCGCGCGAGTCACCGCCGCGGTGCTGTCGGACGTCGCCGGGCGGGTGCCGCTTCAGCTCCCACCCAACGTGGATGCCCGGGCGTTTGGCGTCGCGGCCTCCGCTGGCGGAATCGGCCCACTGCTGGGGCGGTGGTGTGAAACCGGGCGCCTCGTCGCCCCGCAGCCCCTCGCGGACATGCTCGCAACGCACTTGGACCACGGCCGGCGTCGCGCCGCCCGCATGCGCCAGGAGCTCGACCGCCTCTTGGTTGCGCTCGCCGATCGAGCCATTGAAGTCCTCGTATTGAAGGGCACCCACACGGGGCAGCGTTATTTCCCGGAGCCCGGCACCCGGCCCACCACCGACATCGACCTCCTCATAGCGCCGCATGACCTGGGGGCGGCCCAAAACGCGCTACGGGCCCTCGAGTTCGTGGAGGACGTTGCTACGGCCGAGCCGCAGCGGAGTCACTGGGCTCCTCGCAACGTCGGGCCCGTTCGATCGCTGGAGCTCGCCCACGCCGAGAACCCATGGTCCGTAGACCTGCACATGTCGCTCGACCGTAGGCAGTTCGCGGAGCTCACGATGGCCTTCGGAGGCGTGGAGCTATCGGCCGGGGAGGTGTGGCGAGAATTTGCGCGACCGGTCCGCGTCCTTCCGCAGCCGCAGCTGCTGGCCTACCTCGCCTTCCACGCGTCCAGCCACTTCTACTCGATGACGCTCGTGCGACTGGTCGAGCTCGTCCTGGTCGGGCGCCGTGACTTCGCCGGCCGCCCCGATCGCTGGGAGGCGTTCAGCGACCTGGTCCGCCGCACCAGGATCGGCCGATTTGTATTCCCCGCGCTGGCTCTGGCAGAGCGGTTGACGCCGGGGAGCGTCGATCCGCTCGTCCTCGAGGAGCTAGTCGCCGCAGCCCCGCCGCGGCTCCGCCGTCTGGTCCGCCACGTGACGCCCGCGTCGGCGCAGCGCCTGCACCCATACCCGTCCGGCGAGGCGTTCATTTGGTTGGCGTCTCTGAAAGACGTCCTCGCGTTCCTTGCGTATCTAGCGTGGCCGCCGGTGGACGGCGCGCGCCCGTCGCCGCACCAGGTCCTCAGTATCCAATGGCAGCGAGTCCGCAAGCGCCTGTTCCGGCTGCTGAGGACCGTGACTAAGGGAAGCTCCGCATAGGCGCGCGAAGTCGGGGGTGGGGGCTAGCACGCTGACACGCGAGGGCGCACGGCAGGCACAGAAGCGTGGATATCGCCCATGCTTCGGGGCAGATGTGCCGCCCGAGCGCCCTCGCGTGTGACGCGTGCGACGCCCCCACCCCCGACTTCGCGCGCCTTGTGCAGAGCTTCCTTCGCAGTAGGCTCACTGGCCCGGTCGCCGGCGTGCACCCGCGATGAGCCCGAGCCCACCCACGAACCCGATCGCGCCGGCGACGGCGAAGAGCCGCCCGAACGCGCCGCTCTCCAGCAAGCGGCCGCCGACGCTCGCGCCGACCATAGCGCTCCCATCGGCAGCGACCTGACGCCAGCTCGAGACGGCTCCCTGGCGCTCGCGGGGCGTCTGCCCAAGCAGCCATTGGTCGATCAACGGATTCGTCACCGGGGCGATCAATCCCTGCAACCAGTAGAGCAGGACGGCGAGCTCCACGTTCCCCGCGAATGACAGGCCCCACATCGCCGGTGCGAAAAAGAGCAGCGAGACGACCAGAAGGCGGCGCACGCCGACCCGACGGGCCAGCTCACCGCTCGCGAGCACTGCAATGGCCCAGCAGACATTGGCAGCGGCAAGAATGAACCCGATCCGCTCGATCGAAAGGCGGTGCTCGCGGGCGAAGAATATGTTGAAGAACGGGGCCGCCAGCGCCGGCCCCAGCATCCAAACGGCGACCAGCCCGACGAGCAGGAGCAGCTGACGCGTCGCCAGCAGCGACGTACCGACCCGAGCGGACTGCGCGGCGGGCTCGGCGGCCGCGGCGACTGGCGCGCCCCCCTCCGGCACCCGCGACCTCCGGAACACCAAGAGGCTGGCGGCGCTGCCAACCGCGCCCAGGAGCAGCGCGCCCCGCACCGCCGCGAGCTGCTCGAACCCCCAGCCTCGCTCGAGCCACTGGGACGTGGCACCGGCCAGCGCCGTGCCCAGTCCACCCCACACGACCAGCAGCCCGACGTTCCACGCGAACGCGCGCGCGCGCGCGCCCGGCTCGGTGAGTCCCATCAACATCGGCGGCATGGCCACGCGCCAGAGCCCGCTTCCGGCGCCGGCGACCGCGGCCGCCGCATAGACCGCGAGCGGGGCCGCAGCGACGGCACCAAGCGCCAGCCCTACCGCGAGCACCACTGCGGCGGTCGTGACGGTGGCCCGCGGTCCCGCGCGATCCGTCAGAGTACCGGCCGGGAGCAGCGTCACCAGGCCGCCGCCTGCCAGGGCCGACGCGGCATAGCCCATCACTGCAGAGGAAAGGTGGAGCGCGTCCAGGTAGAAGTTATAGAGGAAGGCGTGAAAGATGAGGCCAGTGCCGAACAGCACGTTGCCGGCGATGACTGACAGGACCGGGCCGAGTGCGCGACGCTCAGATGCGCTCATTGACGGATTCCGTTGGCGGGGGATACACTTCTTCCCCACACTGTCTTCGCGTGAGCGTCCCCATGCTCATCGACTGGCTCAAGGGAATCGTCGTCGCCACGCTCCCCCTCGCGGGCCCGATTTTGCTCGACGCCCAACAACCAGGGCGGTCTGACTCCACCCCGCCCGATACGATTCGCCCCTACGCGCTCGCACCGGTCGTCGTGACCGCGAGCCGCGTCCCGGTCTCACAGCAGGAGGTCGGGTTCGCGACGTCGATCCTGGAGCGCCGGGACCTCGCCCGAGAACCGACGCCGTACGCGGCCCGGGCACTCACCTTCCTGCCGGGGGTTTCGATCGACGAGGCCTCCGGTCCCGGCGGTCCGACCTGGCTCCATCTCCGCGGCGGTGACGAGCCGTACACGCAGCTGATGTTCGACGGAGTGCCGATCAACATCAGCGGCGGCTACAGCGACATCGCCGGACTGCTGCTCACCAACGTGGAGCGAATCGAGATCGCTCGCGGCCCACTCAGCGCACTGTGGGGGTCCTCCGCCGTGGCCGGCGCCGTGCAATTCATCACGCGGCAGGGGCGCGTCGGCCCGCCCCAGTTCGAGCTCCTGGCCGAAGGCGGCGGCGCGACCGAGCACGGCGCTCAGGCCCGCTCCGAGGTCACCGTGGCGGGCGGCGCCGAGCACCTGCGGTATTCGAGCGGCGTGGGCTTCGCGTACAACCGCGGAATCTACGCCCTCCCCAATGATCTCCTCACGAGCGACGCGTCGCTGCGGCTCGACGCGACGCCGGCCGAGCGGTGGACGCTGACGGCCACTGCGCGCTACATGGCGACCCAAACCAGCCTGCCGGTGCGGGATCCCGGAGCCACTCGCGTGCCACTCGACCCGAACCAACGCGACCGCCATTACCGGTGGCTCGGGTCGCTCAGCACCAGCTGGGCGGCTAGTTCCACCTGGCACCACCGCCTCACGGCCAGCCTGTTGTGGGACGACTTCGTCTACCAGGATACCCAGGACAGTTCGCTCAATGCAGCATCCTATCCGTTTTTCGTCGCGAACTTCACGCTCAGCTTCCGCAGCGCGCTGCTCCGCCCCAGCCTCGAGTATGTGGGCAGCAACGAACTCTCGCTCGGGCGGGCTGGATCGAAGCTCGCCGTTTCCTACGGCGCCAGCTGGCAGCGCGAAGCGGAGGCAACCAGCCAGGCGGGAGATTTTGGCCCCTCGCACACGGACTTCCGTCGGCCCAGCGCCGCCGTGTTCACGGAGCTGCAAAGCCGACTGGGCCCACGCCTCTCGGTCTTGAGCGGCGCTCGCCTCGAGAAGTATCAAGCGATGCCGGCCGAGTTGTTACCCCGAGCGAGCGTCGTGGTCGCGCTCGTTCCCGACCGGCTCGCGCTGCGCGCGGCCGCTGGGCGGGCCTTCAAAGCCCCGAACGTCGATCAACAATTCCTCGAGAATCCGGCGACGCTGCCGAACCCGGGGCTCCGGCCGGAAACCAGTGTCACTTGGGAAATCGGAGCGACCGTGAACGCCCCGCACCGTGCGCTGACCATGGGAGTCGGGTACTTCCATCAGCGCTACAACGACCTGATCGCGACTGTGCCGGCGGACACCGGTTCGAAGCAGACGAATAAGAACCTCGGCCGCACGCAGGCGATCGGGGTCGAGATGGAGCTCGAGCGCGAGTGGTCCGCGCGGTGGCGTACCGGGGCGAACCTCACCTGGGTGAAGACCGCCGTCCTCGATAACACGGGACTCGACTCAACGAACTACCCGATCGGCGGCTCGCTCCCAGAAGCGCCCGCTGTAACCGGCAATGCGTTCGTCGCGGCCGACCTGTCGCAGTCCCTCACGACAGTAGGACGGGTCACCCTGGTGGGACGAAAAACCGTGTTTACCGAGCGGTTCGCTGGCCAGCGAGTCACGACGGATCCGTACGCGCTGCTCGAGCTGGTAGTGCAGTGGCACGCGAGCAACGCGCTCAGCGTTTACACGCGACTCAGCAACCTGCTGAACGCGCCGTATCAGACGGCGTACGATCGACCCGGGGTTCCGCGCACCACTGTCCTGGGCGTGCGGGCCGCGCTCTAGGGAAGCCCTGCATAGGTGACGCGAAGTCGGGGGTGGGGGCTAGCACGCTGACACGCGAGGGCGCACGGCAGGCACAGAAGCTCCGGTATCGCACCTGCTTCGACGCAGATGTGCCGCCCGAGCGCCCTCGCGTGTGACGCGTGCGACGCCCCCACCCCCGACTTCGCGCGACTTGTGCAGAGCTTCCCCGCCGCGTGAAGCAGTACCCTGGAGCAATGCTTTGCCTATGCGCCCTGCCCTGATAGATTGATCTTTGTCGCCGCACCGAACCCGCGAGGCATCGTGCCGGTCACGGCGAAGCTGTCACGCAAGTTCTACGAAACGTTTGGGGACGAGATCGCCAACGACCTCGTGGACTAGTTCAACGCCGTGGACGCCACCTACCGCGCCGATCTGCGGGAACTGAACGAGCTCAACTTCGCTCGGTTCGACGCCAAGCTTGAGCAGCGGCTGGCGGAGCTGGACGCGAAGTGGGGCAGCCGCTGGAGTCAGCTCGACACTAAGCTCGAGCAGCTGGGATCGAGCCTGCGGGTGGAGATTCACGCGGCGCGAGCAGATATGGTCAAGTGGATGTTCGTGTTCTGGGCGCCGACCGCCATCGCGGTCATCGACCTCCTCCTCCGCCACTAAGGCCTGCACCACGCGTCCTTCAGGACGCACGGCGGCCGAGTACGGACTTTAGTCCGTCATAAAACAAAACCAACACCAGCGCGCTCACCTGTAGCGCGACGCAACACCCGCACAACGCGTGTGACCTCTGTCACTCCCGAGACATTCCGATCACACGTACAATTCCCCGATGTCCGACACCCCTCCCCACCAGCCCCACGCGCCCCGCCTCCTCATCGCGAGCCATCATGCCGAGGCGGGGCTC
>Ga0209056_10000745_pt1 | contig 35984 bp, 30 predicted proteins | sample GraSoiAngelo_114_FD_185876 | JGI IMG/M metagenome (GOLD analysis project Ga0209056, IMG submission 185876) | Grasslands soil microbial communities from the Angelo Coastal Reserve, California, USA - 14_0903_13_40cm (SPAdes) (version 2) | ecosystem: Environmental > Terrestrial > Soil > Grasslands... | reverse complement strand
CGAAATGGTGGACAAGATCGTGGACAAGGCCCGGATGCAGATTGCGCAGATGGGCAAATCGATAGCGGTGGAAGCTGCCCGTGAAGGCAGCGAAGTGATTTTGAGCTAGAAACTGCGCCGAACTCACGAGTCGGTCGTGATTCGTACTTTGAAGTGTGGCTGTGCGTGCACGTCTTTCGTCGATGAATGACGAAGCACGAATGTCGAATGACGAAAGAATGACGAAGCCCGAATGAGGAAGAGATTCCGGTACCGGTTTTTCAATAACAGACACGCAGATTTTGGCATTGCCCGGAGCCCCCCGAGCCCCATCGGGAAAAGGGTGCTCTGCTTGAAAGAGATGGACTTTAAGGGTTACTTTGCGCTTCGATTGCCTCGTGGTGTAATGGTAGCACCAGAGATTCTGGATCTCTTTGTCTAGGTTCGAATCCTAGCGAGGCAGCCACGTAAAAGACCTGGCGGTCTCACGTCGCGATATTATCTTGCACCACACTCGAGACCGCGTGCGGCGAAAGCCGTTTTACGCGGTTCGAATCCTAGCGAGGCAGAAGTGCAGAGTCAGAACACTTCACGGAGCAAAAGTCAGAACAAGAGCGCGAGCGAGAGACGCGCGCGCGTACGTGCGCGAGGTGTAGCGTCTTGAGCGGCTGGGAATGAAAACAATAGCGGGCAGCCCTCTTCGACGCGCTGGCGAGGCGTATAGCGCGAAACCGTGTCGCCGCTTCCCCTGCCGCGGGCACGCGGGATGTGTCAGGTTTGTCTAGCTCAACTTGATCCGAGGTCGGCGGAGCAGCGCTTGGACAGACAGACCGAACCTCAGCCTTCGCGTTCGCTGCTGTTGCGGAGCAAATGCAACGTGCGACCGCGATTTGGTAAAGCAAGGCGTGTAAACAGGCGAGGAATCCCCTTTTAGTCTCGGCTTTTAATTCGCGGCGAGAATACAAAGACGGGGATGTCCCCTGTTGACGATGGAAAACCAAAAATGCGACAATTTGGGTGTCTGCACTTCGATATGTGTTCGCCAACGTCTAAGTCATTGACATAGGGGGAGTGCAGACGGTAACGCCGGGCGCATCGCGTGCGTCCGGCCACTAAGCCTCTAGGCAGCACGTTACGGTCCGGGCAGTTCGAGCCTCAATCCTCGTTCGCTACTATTTGCGGAGCAGGTGCGCTTAGCTCGACTCGCTCGCTGACTTTTCGCACGGTGGTAGTGAGCGCTTCAATTTGCTTCTGCTGCGGCGCGACGGTCGTCTTGAGTTCGGCTCCGGTGCTCTTTCAGGAACTCATTGAGCAGCATCGCGTCCGCGGACTACGGGCGAAAATATAAGCTTGCGATGGCTGGATTAATTAGATTCACTGCTAGAATAATGAAATCGATAATTGCAGTAATGCTTTTCGCATCGGTCGGCCAACCTGCCTGCCCTGGTTCTAAGCGTTGATCTCCCCCGGTCTCCTGGCCCCCAACAACCAGCAAATGACTTTAGATAATTCGAGTGGAAAGGAGAAGAAATTACTTCCGGTTTACGAACCCCTCCAAGAAGAACTGGACGCGCAATCCCACCTGACCTTTGTCTCCGTCTCGGACCTACCGCCCTTAGAGCGGCTAAGGGTTATTCAGTATCTATTACGAACTGGCGCGGGTCGCTCTTCATTGGCGGCGAAAACACCCCTTTTGCAGGAAGCAAGTGTCTCGCCACCTATCACCCCGCTTTCGCCCTCCGAGTCTATGAACAAACCCCACTTCTCCTTTTCGACCTCAAACGAGCACATACTGAGGGCGAATCTCCAGACTTGGTTCTCCCCGAAACGCAAATCGCGCTGGCTCAAACTACCGAAGACCCGCGCGCGAATACGTTGAAGCACAGCACGCGAAGGTCAGTAGATTTAGTGTAGATCTCCTAGCTTTCGCAGTCCCGCGCGACGAGCGGCAACAGTGAGGCTGAAGGCTTTCCTTTTCGCCATACAAACCGACGGAAAAGGTGGTTTTGCCGCGCTTGCCATTGCGCTCGCGATTCATGAGCGTACTCCTAGGGGAGGTTCTGGCGCGTCGCGTCTCGCTCCAGCGAAAGAAATGCTGTCAGCAAATCATCGGCCTTAACGATGAATCGTTTCGCGATGTGTCAATTTCGTCAAGATGTCCGAGGTACGGTGGAGTAGCGCTTCCCCCGTCAGTCGTCGTTCGCTGCTATCTGCGGGGCAGGTGCGCTTAACTCGACTCTCTCGCTCACTTTCCGTACAGTCGCAGTGAGTGCTTCAATCTGCTTCTGCTGCTGCGCCGCAGTTGCCTTCAAGTCGGTAATTGTGCCCTGCTGCTCCTCTACCTTGCCGTGCTCCTTTAAAAACTCGTTGAGTTACATCCCGTTTCACCCTGACTTTAGTCGCCCTCTTGTTGCCATTTATATTTGGAGCCATCCCAATAAATTACAGCACTCGCAGCCTCCCTCTTTTCAACAATCAGTTGGTCAGCTCTACCTGAGTGCCGCATTGACCAAACGTCCATCCAGCTAAAATCGTCTCCGCCGTTCCCAAAAGATTTACCGGCGCCTAAAATCTTAAATTGGTTTTTGCTACTCTCCAGGATTGCTATGCCGACCCTTGTCCGTGGTTCTTTCCTGAATTAGCAGGGCAACATCTGATCTGCCATCTCCATTGAAATCGCCAGCAAAGAAAGGAGGCTCCATTCTTGGAACAAGTTCGTATCGCGGGCTTAATTTTTCATTGAATGCCTTTATTGCCCATGAAGGCAGCTCCTCGACTGCGCGCACAGTTAGACAGACTAAAGCTGGCAAAAACAATGCAGGCAGGGCATTCATCAACCGTTCATTGTGCCTCCCTCTCAATAGCAGCTAACGAGCACAAGCTCAGCCGCGGCTCATCAGGGCGCAAGGAAACCGATTGCTAATTCCTGATTGCGATCCGCGGCGCAGACGTGCCTGTTTCAAGCTGAGCGGTGACCTTTTGCAACCCAGCAGTGAGCGCTTCGATTTGCTTCTGCTGTTGCGCGACAACTCCTTCTAACGTCTCTACCTTCCGATGCTCTTTTAGAAATTCGTTCAGCAACATCGCGTTTACCGCCTCGTAGCGCACGGTATGGATCTTTCCCTCGTTGTCGCGAGCCACTAAATCACGGTTCACCTTCTCTACTTGCTCAGCTATTAGGCCAAACTGTGGGATGCCCTCGGGATCGATCTCTTTTTTGTAATGGAAGGTGATTGGTTTGAGCCCGAGAATGGCTTCGCTCGATTTATCCATTGGCTTGATGTCGTCCTTAAAGCGGGCCGACGAAGCAGTCACGCCAAGTTTGCCGTTGGCGTTTACTACAACTTGCGTTCCCGTCACAGCCACACCTGAGATGCCCGCAATAAAGGTTCCGTTTTGCGTCCCTTGTTTGCCGATACGTATCTTGCCGGATTCGCCAGCAACTCCGGGCACGTTGGCCCCAATAACGATGTTATTGCTGCCGGTGGTGAGATTAGCACCGGCGTTGCTGCCAACAGCCACGTTGTTATTTCCGCTCATGTTGCCTTTCAACGCTTGGAAGCCATGCGCTGTGTTGTCGTGACCACCGCCGTTATTTTGCAGGGCAAAAAAGCCGCTGGCTGAGTTGTTGCTAGCCGTGTTGTTTAGGAGCGCGTTAACTCCATAGGCGCTGTTGTTCGAACCCGTCTTGTTAAAGAAAAGTGCATTCAGTCCAGCGGCAGTATTGGAGTTGCCGCCTGTGTTGCTAGTCAGTGCGGAAGCGCCAATGGCAGTGTTAAAGCCGCCGCCCGTGTTACTCTCCAGCGCACTGATGCCAACGGCAGTGTTATCGTCACCATCAATGTTCGCGCGCAGCGCCGCAACGCCATTGGCCGTATTGCTGATACCGGTTGTGTTGCTAAGGAGGGCGTTCACCCCAGTGGCGGTATTGGCGTGACCGCCTTTGTTACTGCCGAGCGCATGAGAGCCAATAGCCGTGTTGTCATCGTCATCGGTGCTCGTGCCCAGTGCGAGGAAGCCGATCGCAGTGTTGCGATCCGCCCCCGCGAGGAGATTGCCGCCTGCGCCACTGCCCAACGTGGTGTTGGCATTAAAGCAGAGCGATGGACACTGTCCAAAAGTGAGCCGCGCGATTGCCATGGAGGCGATGCCGCCAATCAGCAGAGTAGTTTTAATGTGCATATAAATTTCTCCTGTTAGACGCGTTAACTATGCGCGCTACGTATAAATTATTTTCTTCCGGTCTTTCTACTCCCGGTCGCTGTTCTGATAAAAAACCTGCAAGGGGGCGAGGAGCTACCGGGAGACTTACGCCTCGTCCCGATTCAAGTCCTGTTATAGTGCCGTTTTGCGCGAAACGCAGGCTAACTGTCAACGCTAATCGATTAATGGTACGGAATCCCTAAAAGTGGAACAAAGCCCGGGATTACAATAGCAACGCTTCCAGTTCTAAAAACGCGGTCAACAGCTCGCCCGATTGGACAATGTATCGCCGACCGTCTCCCCGATGTGCGTCAACAATCCAGCGCCAACCGTCGCGCGTTACGGCGCTGCAATAGCTCCACGACCAACCGGCAGCGCTGAGCTTGTCAGCGACGACTTCCCAGTATTTCATTGGCGGAAGATGCCAGAGTCAGCTAATCGCGTACAACAGAGCATTACGATCATCGAAATTCGGCCATTTCGAGGCGGCTGGCAGTGTTTTGAAGCGCGGGGCGTTCAGCCGTACTGGACTGGCAAAAACGCGAAAGAGGACGCAATCGGTTACGCCACTGCGCGCGCAAAATTCGGGCGCGGAGAGATTCGTGTTCTCAACGCGGACGGATCCATTAAAGATGTGATCCGGTTAGACGGGAGCGCCCGAAATTATGACTGATGGTTTTTTGTTAATCAAGTGGCTCCTCGCAGCAACCCTGTCAGGTATTAGCCTTCTTGCGATTCCGGCCCTGACCATTCCCGTTAAGAATCTTCCGGGTGGCTATTCAGCCGTCGGATTAACCGACGACATCAAAGCTGCGGCTGAGTTCGCGGTTCAACAGCAGGCCAAACGGGATGCGGTAGTCCTCAATTTGAGCGACATCTCCAAGACTGAGAGACAAATCGTCGCCGGTGTCAATTACCGATTGGATGTTGTAGTCAAAGGGAGCGGATCAGCGCGAAAAGCAAGGGTTGTCGTGTTCAAAGATCTAAAATCGCACTACAAGCTGACGTCTTGGGAGTGGCTCAATCAATGACAACGGGTCAGTGTTTGACCAATCATTTAAGCAATGAATGAGAAATGGCGCGATTATAGCAAATACACCGACAAACAGTTAGATGATTTACTGAAAGGTTTTACGGGGCAGGTCGACTATGCAGCCGTAGCTTTCGAGTATCAACGCAGACAGAATGCGCGCAGGGAAGCCGAAAGCAAAGCACGTCATGAAAAAACCCAGCATCTTGCGCGTTGGGCTATGATATTTGCCGCGCTAAGCGGGGTCGTAGGAATTGTCTTCGGATTAATTCAAAATTGCAGCAATAAAACTCCTAGCAGTGCAACTCATTCCGAGGCCAATACTTCGCCACCCATAACTCCGTTACAGCAAACAGAGGCTCAAGAGCCCAGGCAAACGCCGGCAATCTCGCCACCGGAACAGCCGCCGACCGAACCAATAACGACTTCGACACCTGAGGAGATGCTACAGGAGCCACCAGAGCAGCCACTAGAGGAGGAGCCAGAGGAGTCGCCAACGCCATCTTCATAGCAGCTTGACAAGCAAGGCACATGGGAACAGGCGCAGTGTTACGAGGGCCCCGGTGTCCAGCCGTACTGGACTGGCGAGCACGCAAAAGAGGACGCAATCGGCTACGCCACTGCGCGGGCAAAATTCGGACGCGGCGAAATTCGCGTACTGGATAACGCTGGCGAGGTAGAGCGCGTGATCCCGTTCGACCAGACCGAAAAATAGTGCGCAACCCAATTCACTATTATCTGCCCAGAGATCTCCTGACGAATCGAGTAAATCTTCTGTCCGAACCACTCCACCCGACACGATTGTTGATCAGGTCGGCGTACGATCATCCACTTCTCCGCCCACTGTGGGCTCGCCATCCAATTCGGAGAACTTTTTGACCTGAAAGTCGGCGCAACTGTGAGCCTAAATCGCGAGGTTGCTGTCCAAGTTGGTTCTCATGTTATCACTTTGGCGGGAGGCCACCGTATGACTTTCCTCGGTCGTGAAGGAAGAGATGCTGCTCGCATTCGTTATGCGCGGACCGACTACATCTGCCATTTTCCGCCATTCGGCCCACACGATAACGATCCGTCAAAAGCTGGTGAAACGGTCGGCATTGAAGTCAGAACATCCACTCATGTCAACATTTGTTTTTCGATGTTGTCCTTGAGAGAGAAACGTGATTCGCTTTAGGGGAAAAACGAAGTCTAGGTTCGAATCCTAGCGAGGCAGCCAGTCATAATCAGGAAGCTTGTCGAGGAATTTGTCCGAAGTAGGATGGGGCTGGCGCGGTGCGGAGAAATGCCACGCGTTACAATTTATGACAGACGAACTTAATCAATTAAGAAGAGAGGTGGCGCGGCTTCGGCGCGATCTCGATCATGTTTTGCGCGTGATCGGCCAGGAGGAGAAACTGCCACAGCAGCCGCGCCCGCCGTTTTTACTTCTGGATGCCGAGGTGATCTCGATCCGGCATAGCAGCGACAAAATGCCAATCCTGCTCAAAGCCGAAGAAGGCTACGCCTGCATCTACTTGAACGACAACGAAGGGCGCGCCCGCGGGCTTTTTCAGGTGGACGATGAGGGGAGCGCGCGTTTCGAGATTTGGAACAAGGACCAGGAGGTGGTGGTGTCGATCGGCGAGACGAAAGATGGTGCCGGCGAAATTTTTGTCGCATCCGCTGATGGAAAACCCCGAGCCGGACTGAAGGCGCATGAGCTGGGCGGAATCGTAAGCGCGCAAAATTCCGCGGGGCAAACGAATGTGCTGATGTTAGGGAAAGATCAGGGTGGCACATTTGTGGTGGCAGATGCACAGGGGCGACCGGTCGCGGAAATCGCAACAGTTGACGGCGAGGGAATCGTTTCGATCAAGGGGAAAGCGGGCTACCAGATGGCATATATGGGTTGTGACGAGAATCGCGGTGTAATCGCGGTTCTCGGCAAAGAAGGAGAACAGGCGGCAGCGTTAACCAGCAACGAAAAAGGCGGGACGCTGGTGTTCTTCGACCCTAAAGGAGAACCCAGGGCAAGTCTGCCGAAGTAACAGTTTGCTGCGGTTGAGAAGAGGTTCCGGGCGGGGCGATGCTGTGTCAGTGCCGCGCCGCCATGGTCGAAAACATTGAAATGATGGGCCAGGCCGCGCAAAGAACGCCGATCAGACCGAAGAGAATGCTCTCAGGAAGAAAATCACGGCTCGTCTGTGGGTCAAAAACGCCGGCGGATAATTGACGCAAAGTTCGCAGCTCGGACAAAACTTCACTATTCCGCGCTGTGGGCAACTTGCTTTTGCTCTGCGGTTTGACCACCGGCACCGACTCCTGGTTAGTAATTGGGACAAGGCTGTGCTCGCCTAAATCCGTGACGCCGCTTGCGGACGAAAAGTTGCGCTGAAAGGTCGTGGGATTTGCCGGTTTTTTGACGTGGTGACTCAGGATTCCAGGGATCAGGCCGGGGGATTCCTGGCGCGACTGGAACGAGCAATCATTTAACCAATCGGGATGCGATGGCGCAACAGGAGCAGCTGGTGGGGTTTTCATCTCTACCTTTTACAGCCAATCTCATGCCGGAATGGCCTGAGTTTCGGTTTCCGACGACGATTTTGTGCAGTTGAAACGCCGGAAGCCGCGGTCGATGGCCGCGGCTCCCCAGAGACAACACGAAAAGCCAAGCCGCGGCCGGCGACCGCGGCTACAACTCGCTATCGACGATCCCTTTAGCCTCGAGGTCCGAGCGGGACTGGCACGACTTCTCGATCCACCTTCGCAAAGCTAAATCACAACCTAGTTCCATCTTAACTTTAATTTGTGATTTGTTGATTGCTTCCCCGTTTGCCCCGAAAAAATTCCTGAAGTAATTCACTGCATTCCTCGGCGAGCACACCGCTGTTGATATCGCAGCGATGATTTAGTTGCGGCATTTGTAGAAGGTTGATCAGGCCACCAGCGGCGCCGCCGCGTAAATCTTCGCATCCAAAAACCACTCGCCGCAATCGCGCATGGACGGCTGCTCCCGCGCACATTGGACATGGCTCTTTTGTCACAAACATGTCGCAGTCATTCAAGCGCCAATCGCCCACCGTTGCTGCCGCTTGCGTGATCGCCAGAATCTCGGCATGCGCAGTCGGGTCCTTCAGCATTTCCACTTGATTATATCCGCGGCCAATGATGCGTCCGTTCTTCGCGATCACCGCGCCGATCGGCACTTCGTCGCTGGCCGCGGCTTTGGTCGCGAGACGCAAGGCTTCGCGCATCAGCGCCTGGTCGTCGCGAAAGAGCAGATCCATCTCCGCGAAGATACGTCCGCCCACGCAAAAGTCAGCGAATCAGAGGTACAATGAAAAAGCTATTGATATTGTTCGGTTTGGTCGCGTTGGCTGGGACCGCCGCGCAAGCGGACGAGCAGGACACGGTGAAGCGTTCCGCTGAAATCCTGCGCGAGTTTCGTTCCATGCCCGAACATCAGGTTCCGCGCGCGGTTCTGCGCAATGCACGCGGTCTTGCCATTATGCGTGTGGTCAAAGTGGGATTTGTTTTTAGCGGCAAAGGCGGCGACGGCGTGGTCATCGCCCGCACCGGCAACGGATGGTCAGGACCATCATTCATTGGAACAGGCGGCGCGGGTTGGGGTTTGCAAATCGGCGGGCAGGTCACCGATTTCGTCTTCGTTCTAAATAATAGAGACGCTATCCGAGCCTTTTCGCGTGGTGGGAACGTGACGCTCGGTGGCGACGTTAGCGCCGCCGCTGGGCCGGTGGGCCGGGATGTGCAGGCAAACGTCACGCCGAAAGCTGCCGTCTATACTTATAGCCTAAGCAAAGGATTGTTTGCCGGGGTCTCTTTGGAAGGCGCGGTAATCGCGACAGAGAAGGGAAAGAACGAGCATTATTATGGACGTTCGGTCACTGCGAGCCAGATTCTTAACGGCAAAGCAGTCGTCCCGCCCGGCAGCGCCGCTTTACGCAACGCTGCCGGGGGGTAGACGCCTTTTTCTTTACAAGTCGCGCCGGATTTTGCAGGCTGGAATGGTGCGCCTTAGCTTGCTCGTCCTCGCTTTTCTTGCCCTGGCGACGCCGAGCTACGCCCAGGAGCAGGAGCGCAAACTGGTTGACCGGCTCTTGAGCCCAAACACGAAGCTGGCAAATCCCGACCAAAACAAAAAGTTCACAGGCGGATTGGAGGCCCCCACGCGATCTGCCGCGACCAAGTCCTTTTACGTTTCGGAAAGAAACCTCAGCAGAACTTTCGTGGCCGATAGGAGCGCCAAGACGACTTCATTTCGCACTCGTAACTATTCGACACAATCCGCAACCGTGCCGACTTTGCCGCCAGTGCGGAGTTATCAGACCAAAAGAACTCGCGAAGCTCCCCCAAGCGCTTACTCAACGAAAAAATATGCCACGCGGGATTTTGCCGGCAACCGGCCATTTCTCGGACAAGGAAAAAGCCAGAAAGCATTGCACGCCCAGGACCGGCCGCTCACGATCGACGAAGTCCGCGAGTTGCTGAACAAAAACAAGTAGGTTGTTTCCGCGCGCCTGCTGTTTTTAGTGCGCATGAATATGCGGGATCAGCTTACACAACTCACCCGCGGCGCCGCGCAAATCATCACCGAAGCGGAACTGGCGCAGAAATTGCGCGCGAATCGCCCGCTCCGGGTAAAGCTCGGAGTTGATCCAACGAGCGCGGATATCCATCTTGGGCACACCGTTGTTCTGCGCAAGCTACGCGATTTCCAGGAACTCGGACATCAAGCGATCCTGATCATCGGCGATTTCACCGCGTTGATTGGGGATCCGAGCGGCCGTTCAGTCACACGCCCGACAATTACGCGCGAAGAAGTTGAACGGAATGCGAAAACCTATCGAGAACAGGCATTCAAGATTCTTGACCAGAGCAAGACTGAAATTGTTTATAACGGCTCCTGGCTCGGGAAATTATCCTTCGAAGATGTAATCCGACTTAACAGCAATGTGACTTTGCAGCAGTTGCTGCAACGCGAAGATTTTCGCGCGCGAATGAAAAGTGAGCAGCCGATTCATGCGCACGAAATTCAATACCCGATCATGCAAGCCTATGATTCGGTGATGGTGAAGGCGGACGTGGAACTGGGCGGCACTGATCAACTATTCAATATTTTACTCGGGCGCGATCTGCAGAAACAAAACGGGCAGCCTCAGCAGATCGTCTTGCTCACGCCCATTCTGGAGGGACTTGATGGGAAACAAAAGATGAGCAAAAGCCTCGGCAACTACGTCGCGTTGAATGATTCGGCGGCGGAGATGTTCGGCAAGTTGATGAGCATTTCCGATGAATTAATGGTGCGATATTATTTGCTGCTGCTCTCGCGCGAGCTTCCGAAGAATAAGCACCCGCTCCAAGCAAAGAAGGAGCTCGCTGCGGAGATTGTTGCTACCTATCACTCACGCGCTGCGGCTAACAAGGCGGAAGAGGAATGGACAAGGCGTTTCAGCGAAAAACGCTTGTCCGAAACAGAGCTCCCGATTTTGGCATCTCAATCTAACGAAACAGTCACAATCGTTGTTAAAGGTTTCGCAGTGCACGGAATTACGAAATCGCGCGCTGAAGCCAGTCGCTTGATCAAACAAGGCAGCATTCAGCTCGATGGCGCCAAACTGCGCAACCCGACCGAGCAAATCACGTTGTCGGCTAATCAGATTTTGCGCCTCGACAAAACGCACGCGGTGCGCGTGCGATAAATTACTGCCAAGCGGAAAAGAAGCGGACCCGCCAACAGGCCAGCACTTCTCACACAGCTTCCGGACTTCGCGAAGCGTCTTGGAGTGCGCCAGCCCTCTGGCGCTTTGGAAACCCACTCGACGGAATCACGCGTTTTCACCATCCTCGCACCATGTCTAAACACGGCATTCCGTGGCCACATGCACCTATCCATCAACTCTCGGAGAAGGGTACCTACTTTGTGAGCGCAGGCACCTATCTAAAAGCACATCATTTTCGCGGCTCTGATCGGTTGCGCGTGCTGCATCGCGGGCTGCTAACAGTCGCACAAGAGTATGGGTGGCTATTCGAAGCCTGGGCAGTGTTTTCGAATCACTATCACTTTGTCGCTCGCTCGCCGCCCGATCCTTCCAACCTTTCCGACATGTTAAGCGTCTTGCACATCAAGACCGCCGAATGGGTTAACAAACTTGATTGCACCCCGGGGCGGCGAGTCTGGTTCAATTACCGCGAAACGCGACTCACTTACCAAAAATCCTATCTGGCGCGGCTAAATTACATTCACCAAAACGCCGTGAAGCACGGGCTGGTCGCCGTGGCGAATCAATATCCTTGGTGCTCCGCGCGATGGTTCGAACGCGCTTCCTCGCCAGCGATGGCGAAGTCAATCTATCGGTTCAGGATCGATCGGCTGCAGATGCCGGATGACTTCGAGCCAGCGTCCGACTGGTAATTGGCGCGAGTGAGAAAGCGGCAGACGACTGCCGCACTCCAAAAGCTTGCGCATCTTGGGACCCGCCAGCTGAAAAAATACAGGAAAAAGGGCGCGGCGTCCCGACCGCGCCCTTTCCGCCTGCCCTACGCAGTTGCCGTTTCCAGCATGGGCAAGATACTTGCCGGCTCGGAATACGGCGCTGCGATTCCCTCAAAGTGTGCTCGCACGCAGCGCAGCTCGCGGTTCACAAATGCATCCACGAAATGCAGTCGGCGATCCAGCCACGCGAAAAATTTGTTCTTAATCTCGTAATTCACCGCCAGCGTAATCTCGGTGCAATTCGGACGCACCTCGGTAAAATCGACAATTCCCATCAGGTCGAGATTGCCGCCGACAGACTCGAAAGCTACTTCATCCGGCGAATCGCTTTCAACTGCGAGTAAAACGGTGTGGCCTTCAAAGCCGAGCGGACCGCGGAACGAAAAATCGACCGTCTTGGATGATGTAATAGTCGCCCTGGTCACCATCACGAACTGGCGCCGGTAGGAATGTATATTGGCCAGCCGGCCCTTGCAGTCCGGCAACGACTGGCCCATGTGAAGCGTTTTTTGCAGCAGCATAGTGAGGTTGGTTGTGCTGGGTTTCCCAGCAATGCAGGTGCCATCATTTTTTACGAGGGAAGAGCCGGCCGGTACCTCAGAAGAGTGTCAGGATGTTAACGTTTGTGTTAACTTTCTGAACACATCTGGGCGCTCGGTTTTGGCAAAGATTTCCGCCCAATTCGGCTCCGTTCTTTCATCGATCACGACCAGATTTATGCCCGCTAACAGACGCCGAAGTTCCGTTTCGTTTGTGCTTTGCGCCAGGTCCGTTGGTCCATTCGCTGACTTCAAAATCACACCCGCGCAAACGAGTCCGCGCCGTTGCACACTTTCAAGCGTGAGCAGGATATGATTCAAACATCCGAGCCGGTTCTCCGCGACAATCGCCACCGGCAGATCGAGCTGTTTTGCGAAATCACCGACAAAAAGATCCGCGGTCATCGGCACAAGCCAGCCACCAACGCCTTCCACAATCACAGTATCGAATCGCTCCGACAGATTTCGAAAACAGTTCTGAATTTTTCCCAAATCGATTTCGACTTGCTCGATTTGGGCTGCGACTGACGGTGCGACCGGTGATTGCAGCCAGACTGGATTCAATTCCTCAATCGAAATTCCCTCCGCGCTGGCGGCAAGCAATCGACGCGCATCCTCGCGATCGCCACAGCAGATTGGTTTCATTCCGGCGGCACGAATCCCGTGCGCGCGCAACCAGTACAACAGCTCAATGGCGACGAAGGTTTTGCCGACGCCGGTACCAGTTCCCGTTAGGAACAGACTCACGCCGCGGCTTTTGCGCGCTCGGCAAGAATGGTCTCAGCCATGGAAAGGAAAATCCTGGCGCCATCCGCGCTGCCGAGGCGGGCATCACAAGCGCGGTCAGGATGCGGCATCAAACCGAAAACATTTCCCTCACGATTACAAATGCCGGCAATGTTTTCAATCGACCCGTTCGGATTCGACTCCGGACTGGTCGCGCCAGTCGCATCGCAATAACGCATCACCACCTGTCCGTTGGCATTCAGTTCGCGCAAGGTGTTCCCGTCGGCAAAATAACAGCCTTCGCCGTGGGCAATCGGCATGCGCAGGATCGTTCCCTGCGGACAACGATGCGTAAAAGCGGAGTCAGGCACTTCGATCCGCAGCCGCACCATGTCGCAAACGAACCGCAATCCGCGGTTGCGCACGAGCGCCCCCGGCAACAATCCCGCTTCGCATAACACTTGAAATCCGTTGCAGGTGCCGAGGACGAGCCGCCCTTCTTTCGCCGCGCGCACGACCTCGTTCATGATCGGCGAAAAACGAGCGATGGCGCCGCAACGCAAATAATCGCCGTAGGCAAAACCGCCCGGTAAGACGATGGCATCAAAGCCCGCCAGTGAAGTCGCTTTGTGCCAAACATATTCCGCGCTCAAGCCGTCGAGCCCATTGATGGCACGAAGGCAATCCTGATCGCAATTAGATCCGGGAAACTGAATAATCGCGAATTTCATCTAAGCGTGAGCGAGGCGCGTGGCTCGTTGTTCTTCGTGATAATCATTTACCACCAGACAGGCGTGAATCACTCCCGGAATCCAGCCGAGCAAGGTCAGCAGCAGGCTAAGGAAAAAACTGGCAATCCGCCCCGTCAGCAACACCGCTAGCGGCGGGAAAATCACACAGAAAAAATAACGCACTGCTTTCATTCTTTCACCAACTGATAGTCTTCGATGACCGGATTCGAAAGCAAATCGCGACAAAGCTTGTGCAAACGGGCCTCGACGTCGGCGCCATCGCGCTCGAGGTCAATCTCCAGGTATTTGCCAATCCGGACATTTTTCACCTCGCGCATCCCGAGATGCTGCATTGCTTCCCGCACGGCCGCGCCCTGCGGATCGAGCACGGCGACTTTCGGCATCACTACCACTTTGGCTTGCATCTTTTCAATCTACGAGCACAAGGCCGACGCGACAATGGTCTTCTCAGGCAAGAAATTTCTTTTAAAGCTCATATTGCCGCGCTAGTTGTCGCCGCCAATGGAAGCACCGCCCGTCATGCAAACGCCATCGCCCGCTCCGCGCGGGATGGGTTGTTTCGCCAAAGGCTGCCTGACTCTTATTATCGTTGGCCTTGTTCTCGTGGTCGTTTTTGTGGGTGGCAGCGTCTTCGTGCTGAACCGCGCCATCCACGTTTTCACGTCGACCGAGCCAGTCCAGATCCAGGTACGGCAGTCAACGCCGGCGGAACTACAAGTGGCGAAAGCGAAATTGGACACGCTTCGCAGCGCGGCGAGGAACCATCAGGAAACCACCATTGAGTTCAACGCCAATGAGATCAACGCTCTGATTGCAAATGAACCAGAGTTCCGCGGGGCAGCCGGCCACGCGCGGGTAGCCGTTGCCAACTCCATTGCTTCGCTCGATGTGAGCGCGCCGCTCGATTCGATGCATTGGAAACGACTTAACGGCCGCTGGTTCAACGGAAATATTCAGTTCGGTTTCAGCTATGTGGACGAAAATTTTAACTTCGACATCCGGTCAGCCGAAGCTAGTGGCCATCACTTTCCAAGGGCGATCCTGACCAGCGACTTTATGCAATCGTTCAATCGCAGTTTTAACGACAGCTTCCACAAGGAATCGGCCAAGCGCCCCGACGCCAACAATCTTTGGCGGCACATAAAAATGGCGTCATTGCAAAATGATAAGCTGGTCGTGACCACACGAGCGATGTAGGGGATTCGTGGCACAGCCATCTTGGCTGTGGGGCCAGTGGGCATCTTGCCCGTTGATCTCCGTCAACCTTGAACCGGGCAAGATGCCCGGTTGCCCCACAGGCTGGAAGCCTGTGCCACGCTACTTCTCGCGAACGACTTCGCGCGAATTTTTATCGTGACGTAATCCAAGAAATACCGGCTGGCGCAACTTTCGATCACGCGTCCACTCGGCAAACTTGACCTGGCAAACAAACTTCGGGTTTACCCAGCTGTATTTCCGCATTTCGCCAGGCGTGATTCCCTGCACCCATTCGCCGTTTTGTTTCGAGGGCAGATCAGCAAAAGGACAAGTGCTTCGTTCTTCCGCACGCATTTGTTTGTGCAGAGTGCTGAGCAATTTGGAATCGAAACCGGTGCCGACCTTGCCGGCAAAAAACAATCGCGCCTTATCGTAATAACCAACCAACAACGCGCCGAAATGCTTGCGCGCGCCTGCCGGCGGAGTGTAGCCACCGATGACGAATTCCTGCTCGTTCACGCATTTCAATTTGATCCAAACCCCGCTACGGCGGCCGGGTTCGTAAACGGAATCGCGTTGCTTACCGATGAGACCTTCCAGACCGCGCCGCTTAATTTCCGGCAGCAACGTTTCTGCTTCAGTCCCGAGCGCTCCCGAGAAACGAACGATGTCGCCCGAAGGCGGGACCAACCGCGTCAGCAATTCTTTCCGCAGAGTAAGCGGCAGACCTATCAAACTGCGGCCATTCAGCTGCAAGAGATCGAATACGTAAAATGCGAGCGGCGCGTCCTTGCCATCAAGCTCTGACCGCTGCAAAAGTTGAAACGACGAACGACCTTCTTCATCCATCGCGACGACCTCGCCATCGACCACGCATTCATCGGCCTCAAAATCCGCAGTCGCGCGCGCGACCTCAGGGAAGCGATCATTCAGCTTCTTTTCGTTGCGCGAAATCAATTGCGCCGCTCGCCGGTTTTTAATCGCGAGCGCACGAATGCCATCAAATTTCAATTCGTAAACCCAATTGCCCGTTGTTGGCGGGTGGTCCACCAGCTTCGGCTTCATTGGCTCGACGAAATGCGGTCGTGCTTTCGGCAAATTCAATAGGGAAACGTCCCCTAGCTGTCGCTCGAATCTTTTCTCAGATCGTTTGCCGCGCGTGCGGCCTTCGCGCCTTATTTTACTTTCGTCTTTTTTTTTAAGCGACGCCTTTCTCGCCACTTTTGCAATACGCCCTTTGAACGAATCTTTCTCATCGACGCGATGGGATTGCCATTCCGCATCTCGCGCTGCGGCGATCTGTTTCATTGTCCGACCTGTTTTGACCGATTGATCGTCGCGCTTCTTTGAAATCGGTTTGACGCCGCCGGCGGTCTTCATCAAAAGCCATTGGTTCTTACCCTGGTCCGAGCGGATGCGAATAAGTGCCCATTCGCTCTTCGCTTTTTCGCCGTGTAAAGCGACGTGCAGTTTACCTTTACGCACTGCCTCCACCGGATCGCCCGGCGGCGTTAGTTCATAGGTGCCGCGGTCCCAAACCATCACTGTGCCGCCGCCATATTGGCCTTCGGGAATGATGCCCTCGAAATCGGCGTAATCGATCGGATGATCTTCCACTTCAACCGCGAGATGTCTTTCTGCCTGTGCCCACGGTAATCCTTTGGGCACCGCCCATGATTTTAAAACGCCGTCCATTTCCAGCCGGAAATCGTAATGCAACCGGGTAGCATCATGCTTTTGAATGACGAATCGATTGGCGCGTGCTTTTTGCCGGCGCGCTTTGCCCGCACCAGCGGGTTCCGCCGTCTTTTTGAAATCGCGCTTCCGTTCGTACTCGCCGAGCCCCATCACAGATCAATTTAACCGGAGATGACGCGGATGAAACGGATTTTGATCCGCACTCGGCGCAGAGGGATTTAGGCAGCGGCTTCCGATGCTGGCGCGACAGCGGCATCGTGTGCCAGTGCTTCGCCGACGAGGTAGCGTGTAAAGCGGCGAATCACAATGTTCTCGCCCAATTCCGCGATCTTGGCGCTGACCAATTCCCTGATCGTCTGATCAGGATTCTTGATGAACCCCTGCTCCAGCAAACAAACCGTGCTGTAAAATTTCTCCAATTTCCCGTCGACAATTTTGTTCATTACTGTTTCCGGTTTGCCCTTCACCTGCGCCTTGTAAATTTCGCGTTCAGCTTCAATCAACGCGCCGGGCACATCGTCACGACTGACGTAGAGCGGATGCGCCGCCGCGATGTGCAAGGTGATATCCTTCACGAAAGCACGGAAATTTTCGTTCTTAGCCACGAAATCGGTCTCGCAATTTACTTCTACCAGCACCCCCACTTTCCCCTGCAAATGAATGTAGGACGCAACAATTCCTTCCCTGGTTACCCGCGACGCTTTCTTGCTCGCACTCGCGATGCCTTTCGTACGCAAAATGACTTCCGCCTTGGCCAGGTCGCCGTTCGCTTCGGTCAAAGCGCGCTTGCAATCCATCATCCCCGCGTTGGTTCGGTCACGAAGTTCCTTAACGATTTTTGGATCGATTTGCATGGTTGCCAGACTAAATAGTTGAATTGTTAGATTGTTAAATTGTCAGACTAGTCGCGATTCACAATTCACGAATCACGATTCACGTGCGTCCGCCTTCTAGGCGGACACACCCGCCATCTCTGCCTGAGCCGCGACAGGAGAGTCGCTGCTGGCTGAGACAATCGCATCGACCAATTTTTGCAAGATCACGCGAATGGCACGGATGGCATCGTCATTGCCTGCGATGGGATAATCGATGATTTCCGGATCAGCATTGGTATCGACGATCGCCACTGTCGGGATATTAAGCCGGCGCGCTTCATTGACCGCGTTCTGCTCCCGGGTGGTGTCAACGACGACGAGCGCATCGGGCAGTTGCGCCATTTCCAGAATGCCGTCGAGGTTCCGGCGCAGTTTGGCGCCTTCGCGATTGAGCGCCGCGATTTCCTGTTTTCCCATCTTTTTGAACGCGGGCGATTGTTCGATCTGTTCGATGAATTTCAAGCGCCCGATGCTTTTTCGAATGGTTGTCAGATTAGTCAACGTTCCGCCCAGCCAGCGCTGATTGACATAAAATTGTCCGCAGGCCAGGGCGGCTTCTTTCACCGCTTGCTGCGCTTGTTTCTTGCAGCCAACAAATAAGATTTTCCCGCCGCGCCGGGTCACTTCTTGCAGAAACTCGGTTGCGCGCTGCAATTGCTTTACCGTCTCATCAAGGTTGATGATGTAGATCTGGTTTTTCTGCTCGAAAATGTAGGGCCGCATTTTCGGGTTCCAGCGCTTGGTCTGGTGCCCAAAATGCACGCCGGCCTCCAAAAGTTCCGGCACAAGTTCACTCGTATCTGCCATAGGGAAATCAACGCGCCCGCCGACGGGCGAGCGGACGTGGAAGATGCCGTAAGGCTGCCTCGAAGGCAAATAGAATGTTCGCGTTTTGCCGCTGTCTTCCATCAACGCTAACGTCAGGATCGACCCGTTTTTCGTCCTGATGTTCGAGGCGCGTAACAAACTAATTCTAAGTGTGATCCTCTCGATTTCAGTCTCAAGATCGATCGAAATGGTGGTTTAGCCTGTTTAAGCTCGTCGCTGTTATATGCGTTGTCAGTTTTGACTTCCTGATTGGATACGCCTTGGGAAAAGCGTACTCGCTCTGGTGAAGGAATCCGGCCACGCCTGCTGAATGGCGGGTTTCATTGCCGGGCAGTCGAGCTCAGAGCGCGCGAGATTTGGCGAAACAATGCGGCGCGATCATTCTGGGGAGGGCTGGCAGCTTGCCAAACACAACATCGTCGGCAAGCTGCCGACGATTGCAGGCTGGCAGCCCGCGCTCCCCAGCCAAAACTGTTTCGGCGAGACGCCGAAACCAACACGCGAGACGCGTGTGCTACCCGGAATCGCCGCGATCGACCTGCTCGATTTTGCGGGCCAGCAACCAGCAAAGATCGGACAAGCGGTTGAGATAGCGGAGAATTTCGATGTTGAAATTCTTGTCGTCGTTTACTAATGCGGCGACGCGACGCTCAGCGCGGCGGCAAGTGGTGCGCGCGTTATCCAGCGCAGCTGAAGCGACCGAAGCACCGGGGATAACCCAGTCTTTTGGATAAAGTGATTTGTCCTTCTCCAGCTCGTCGATGACCCCGGTTACGCGACCGACCATGGAGCTCGTGGTGATTTCGAATCCGTCTTTGCGATAACGCTCCAGGTCTCCTGGAGAGGTCGCGAGCTCACCCATCATGGTGATTAATTCCTTTTGCGCGCGAAGGATTTCTTCTTTAATGAATGCGCCGTCGGTCGCCGCTCGTGCCAACCCGAGCGCGCTATTCAATTCATCAACGCAACCATAGGCATCGACCCGATGATCCGTTTTTGGCACCCGTCGCCCATACATCAGCGACGTTTCGCCTTTGTCGCCGGTCTTAGTCGCGATGGACATCAGCGGAAGATGGAGAAATGGAGTGATGGGTCCCGCGAAGAAAACCCATTACTCCAGCACTCCTCTACTCCATTACTCCGTTGGATTACCCAATCGCCGGCTGCGGCTCAGATTCCTCCATCACCGGCGCACCCACCGGTTCGCCTTTTTCGATGAGACGAATCTCGCGATGCTTCGCAAACCCTGTCCCGGCCGGAATCAAGTGACCCATGATCACGTTTTCCTTGAAACCACGGAGACGATCGACCTTGCCGAGCGTTGCTGCTTCGGTCAGGACGCGCGTTGTATCCTGGAAGGATGCCGCCGAGATGAAGCTGTCGGTTTCGAGCGAAGCCTTGGTGATCCCGAGTAATACCGGCACTGCTTCTGCCGGTTTGCCGCCCTGTTCGACCACTCGTTTGTTCTCATCCTCGAATTCGAGCTTATCGACTTGATCACCCCAGAGCAAAGTGGTATCGCCCGGATCGGTAATTTTCACCTTGCGCAACATCTGACGCACAATGATCTCGATGTGTTTGTCGTTAATCTCCACACCTTGCAGTCGGTAAACTTCCTGCACTTCGTTCACCAGGTGCTCCTGTAAATCTTGCGGCCCGCACACTTCAAGAATTTCGTGCGGTACCACCGGCCCTTCAGTCATTTGCTGACCTTTCTTCACGAAATCGCCTTTGAAAACGATAATGTGTTTGGTTAGCGGGATCAGATGTTCTTCCTCTGCACCGGTCTCGACATCCTTCAAAATGAGACGGCGCTTTCCGCGGACGGTCCCGCCCATTTCGACAACGCCATCGATCTTCGCGATCTCAGCCGCATCCTTGGGACGGCGGGCTTCGAAAAGTTCCGCCACTCGCGGCAGACCGCCGGTGATATCTTTCGTCTTCGCTACTTTGCGCGGGGTTTTCGCGAGTAACGCGCCGGCACGAATCTTCTGGCCTTCCTCGACAATGACGTGCGCCCCCGCCGGAATCGAGTAACTGGCGAGCACTTCCTTCTTCTCGCCCACAATCACGATCTGCGGATGCAAGTCTTCCTTGTGTTCGATAATGACCGTGCCCATCAGGCCGGTCGCTTCATCGACGTCGCGTTTAATTGTGACGCCCGCAATCATGTCGCGAAATTCAATTTTGCCACCCTTATCAGTGAGAATCGGGACATTGTACGGATCCCATTGCACGAAGGTCTCGCCTTTTTTCACCTCGGCGCCGTCTGGTTTCGAAATGACCGAGCCGATCACTACATTGTAGCGTTCGAGTTCGCGTCCTTCGGCATTGTGCACACCGATGCTGCCGTTTTTGTTTAGCACAATCCAACTGCCGTCGAGCGCCTGCACCGTGCGCAGATCGTTGAACTGAAGATGGCCATCGTTTTTCGCCTTGATGATTGGTTGCTTGAAGGTTTGGCTCGCGGTTCCGCCGATGTGGAACGTCCGCATCGTTAACTGCGTGCCCGGCTCGCCAATCGATTGCGCCGCGATGATCCCGACCGCTTCACCCAGTTTCACAAATTGCCCGGTGGCTAGATTGCGCCCGTAGCACATTGCGCAAACCCCGCGCCCACACTCGCAAGTCAGGACTGAACGAATTTTCAATTCTTCCACCCCGGCGCGCTGCAAACTCCCCGCGATCTGTTCATCGATAAGCTGGTTCGCTTTCACCAGCTTCTTCTTTTTATCGACGGGATCGACAATGGTCTGGCAACTGACCCGCCCAATGATGCGCTGGGCCAGATCGACTACTTCTTCATCGCCCTCGTAAATGGAACGAACGGTGATCCCGTTCACTGTTCCGCAATCATCTTCATTGATGATCACGTCTTGCGCGGCATCGACCAGTTTGCGGGTTAGATAACCGGAATCAGCCGTTTTTAGCGCGGTATCGGCGAGCCCTTTTCGCGCGCCATGGGTCGAAATGAAGTATTCGAGCACAGTTAAACCTTCGCGAAAATTGGAAGTGATCGGGCGCTCGATAATTTCGCCGCTCGGCTTTGCCATCAAACCACGCATCCCGGCAAGCTGACGCACCTGCTGGCGATTGCCGCGCGCCCCGGAATCAACCATCAGGTAAACCGGATTCAATTCCTTGCGCCCGTCGTTGTGTTCGAGGGTGCGGAACATGACGTTGGAAATTTCGTCACCGGCGTGCGTCCAGATGTCGATGATCTTATTGTAGCGCTCGCCATCGGTAATAATGCCTTTGCGATACTGCTGCTCGACCGTTTTGATTTGTTTGTACGCGTTATCGAGTTCGATCTGCTTTTCTTTCGGAATGATCATGTCCGAAATTCCAATCGAGACGCCAGCTTTGGTCGCCTCGCGGAAGCCGAGCTCCTTGAGTTTATCAAGCGTCTCAACCGTTCCTTCCTGACCCGCCACCTGGTAACAACGCCAGATTATGTCGCTCAATTGCTTCTTGCCCGCGGCCCGATTGAAAAAACCAATGTCCTTCGGCCAAATCTGATTGAAGAGGACGCGGCCAGCGGTGGTCTCGATCACCCGTACGGTCTTGTCGCCATAAATGGTATCGCGCCCGAAATCGGGATTTTTGAATCGAATGCGATCATGCGTTTTGACCGAGCCTTCCGCCATCGCGAACTCGACCTCGACTGCATCCGCGAACAATGGCAATCGCGCCTCGCCATCACCGCCCGCGGCACGTCGCGGATTTTGCGTGAGGTAATAACAGCCGAGGGTGATGTCCTGCGACGGGGTGGTGATGGGCTTGCCACTCGAAGGTGAGAAAATGTTATTCGGCGCCAGCATTAGCATCCGTGCTTCCATCTGCGCCTCGACCGACAATGGCACGTGCACGGCCATCTGGTCGCCGTCGAAGTCGGCATTATAAGCGGTGCAAACCAGCGGGTGAATGCGAATCGCTTCGCCTTCGATCAACTGCGGCTCAAACGCTTGGATCGAGAGTCGATGCAACGTCGGGGCGCGATTGAGCAGGACCGGGTGCCCGCGCGTAACTTCATCAAGAATGTCCCAAACTTCCGGCGTCTGGCGCTCAATCATTTTCTTGGCGCTGCGCACGGTGTGGACGTAGCCCAGATCTTTCAGCCGTCGGATGATGAACGGCTCAAACAAAACGAGCGCCATTTTCTTGGGCAACCCGCATTGATGCAGCTTCAACTCCGGCCCGATAACGATGACGGAGCGGCCCGAATAATCGACGCGTTTGCCGAGCAAGTTTTGACGGAACCGCCCGCCCTTACCCTTGAGCATGTCGGAAAGTGACTTGAGTGGGCGATTACCCGCGCCCGTAACTGCGCGGCCGTGGCGACCATTATCAAAAAGCGCGTCGACCGCTTCCTGAAGCATGCGCTTCTCGTTGCGAATGATGACGTCGGGGGTTTTGAGTTGCAGCAGATTCTTCAACCGATTGTTGCGGTTGATCACGCGCCGGTAGAGATCGTTCAGATCGCTGGTCGCAAACCGTCCGCCTTCGAGCGGAACCAGTGGACGCAGGTCTGGGGGAATCACGGGCAATACTTCCAGAACCATCCACTCCGGTCGCGCGTGCGAGGAGATGAAGCCTTGCACCAACTTCAAACGTTTCGCCAGTTTCTTGCGGATCTGTTTGCTCTTGGTGTTTCCCATCGCCTGCTCGAGCTCTTTGTTGAGCTTGTGCAGATCGATCTCGGCTAACAATTTTTTGACTGCTTCCGCGCCCATTCCAGCATTGAACCCTTCGCCGTATTGCTCCTGCGCTTCGCGAAATTCGACTTCGTTCAGGAGCTGCGTTTTTTGCAGCGGCGTCTGGCCCGGATCAACCACGATGTAATCTTCGTAATAGATGACGCGCTCGAGTTGGCGCGCGCTCATGTCGAGCATAAGACCGAGGCGCGAGGGCATGCATTTGTAAAACCAGATGTGCGAAACCGGCACGGCCAGCTCGATGTGCCCCATTCGCTCGCGCCGCACCCGCGCCAGGGTCACTTCCACGCCGCAGCGATCGCAAATGACGCCTTTGTGCTTGATCCGCTTGTATTTCCCGCAGGAACATTCCCAATCGCGCGTCGGCCCAAAGATTCGTTCGCAAAAAAGTCCGCCCTTCTCCGGCTTGAATGTCCGGTAATTGATCGTCTCCGGATTTTTAACTTCGCCCTTGCTCCACGAGCGCATGGTATCGCTCGAGGCCACGCCGATCGCGACCTGATCAAATCCAACCGCTCGCTCTTCGCCCACTAACTCCCGCCAGGAATGTTCGTTCATCTAATATTTTTCTCGTTAACTACTTCAAAAATCGTTAATGGCCCTCGTGGACCGCGCCTTTGTCATTCCGAGCCCAGTCGAGGAATCTCTTACTATTTCCTCCGCCTCCAATGATCAGAGATGTCTCGATTTCGCTCGACATGACAAAAAGTTAGGCTGCGCCATCGAAAACACTGCTCGGAGCCTGGCCGCCAACTTTGACGTCGAGTCCGAGACTCTGCATTTCCTTGATCAGCACGTTAAAAGATTCCGGAGTGCCCGCCTCGAGCGAGTTATCACCTTTCACGATCGATTCGTAAATCCGGGTGCGCCCCTGCACGTCATCGGATTTCACAGTCAACAATTCCTGAAGGGTATAAGCGGCGCCGTATGCTTCCAGCGCCCACACTTCCATTTCGCCGAAACGCTGCCCGCCATACTGCGCCTTGCCGCCGAGCGGCTGTTGCGTAACCAGCGAGTAAGGGCCAACCGCGCGCGCGTGAATTTTATCGGCCACGAGGTGACCGAGCTTCATCATGTAAATGTAGCCGACCACCACTTCCTGATCGAAGGCGTCGCCGGTGCGCCCATCGAATAATCGGGCCTTGCCATTTTCGTGCACCCAACTGAAGCCCTCGACCTTCTTCGCGTCCTTCAAATAATCGCGGATCTTGGTTTCGGCGATTCCGTCGAAGACTGGCGTTGCCACCCTGAAGCCCAGCGCCTTCGCGGCTACGCCGAGATGAGTCTCGAGCACCTGACCCACATTCATACGGCTCGGCACACCCAGCGGGTTGAGCACGATTTCCACCGGTGTTCCATCCGATAAAAACGGCATGTCTTCTTCCGGCACAATCCGCGCGACCACGCCCTTGTTGCCATGGCGTCCCGCCATCTTGTCGCCAACGGAAAGCTTACGTTTACTCGCGATGTAAACTTTTACCTGCTTAATGATGCCGGGATCGATGTCGTCGCCGCTCTCCACCCGGTCCATCGCGCGTTCCCGCTCGAGCTCGAGCTCGGCAAACTTGTGCTCGTAGGAGGCAATGATCTCGCGGATCTTGTTCCGGATGGGCGAGGGATCGATCTCGATGTGATCGTAAACGTTCGCCAGCTTGCGCAGCAGCGTCTTGGTGATCTTTCGATTCGCCGGAATGATAATCTCGCCCGTCTGCGCGTTCACCACATCGAGCGGAATTTTTTCGCCCAGTAAAATATTGGAAAGCGAATCGGTTAACTGTTCCGTCAACCCTTCCTTCTTCTTGCGATGATCTTCCGTGATCGTCTTGAGCTGACGTTTCGTTTCCGTCGGCGTCAATTTTTCACGCGAAACTTCGCGACGTGAGGAAACCTTCACATCCATGACGATTCCGTAAGTCCCGGATGGAACAGTGAGCGACGTGTCCTTCACGTCGGCGGCTTTTTCGCCGAAGATGGCGCGCAGCAGTCGTTCTTCCGGGGCCAGTTCCGTTTCGGATTTCGGCGTGATTTTGCCGACCAGAATATCGCCCGGTTTCACTTCTGCGCCGACCCGCACCACTCCATCCGGTCCCAGATTGCGCAGCGCTTCTTCGCTGACATTTGGAATATCGCGCGTGATTTCTTCCGGCCCGAGCTTGGTGTCGCGCGCCCCGATCTCGAACTCATCGATGTGAATGGAAGTGTAGATGTCTTCCTTCACCACCTTCTCCGAGATCATGATGGCATCCTCAAAATTGTAGCCATTCCACGGCATGAACGCGACCAGGACGTTGCGTCCGAGCGCGAGTTCGCCGTGATCGGTGTTCGGTCCATCGGCAATGATCTGACCTCGCTTCACGTGCTGACCTTTTTTCACAATTGGCTTTTGGTTTACGCAGGTGCCGGCATTCGAGCGCATGAACTTGCGCAATTCGTAAACGTGGATGCCCGCCTCAATATCGGTTTTCAATTTCTTGCGCCCTTCCGGCATGCGACCGTCTTTTGTCACCACAATTTGATCGGCTGTGACCGAGGCAACTTTTCCGCTCTCGGTCGCGATCAGCACCGCGTGCGAGTCGCGCGCCACCTTGCTTTCCAGGCCGGTGCCGACGAGCGGCGCTTCGTTCACAATCAGCGGCACGCCCTGCCGCTGCATGTTCGAACCCATCAGCGCGCGGTTAGCGTCGTCATGTTCCAAAAATGGAATCAAACCTGCAGCCACCGAAACCAGCTGTTTCGGGGAAACATCCATGTAATGGACCTTCGAAGGTTCGACTTCGAGAAAGTCACCACGATAACGCACTGAAACTTTTTCTCCGGTGAAATGCCCGCGGCCATCGATCGGCGCGTTCGCCTGCGCCACCAGATAATTCTCTTCGCGATCGCCGGTAAGATATTCCACTTCGTCGGTAACGCGACCGTTGTGAACCTTGCGATAAGGCGTCTCGATAAACCCAAATTCGTTGATTCGAGCAAAGGTGGACATCGAGCTGATTAATCCAATGTTCGGCCCTTCCGGCGTCTCGATCGGGCAAATCCGTCCGTAATGCGAAGGATGGACATCGCGCACTTCGAAGCCGGCACGATCGCGTGAAAGACCGCCCGGTCCCAGCGCCGAAAGGCGACGCTTATGCGTCAGCTCGGCTAGCGGATTGGTCTGATCCATGAATTGCGAAAGCTGTGAGCGACCGAAGAAATCGCGAATGACCGCGCTGAGCGCTTTGGGATTGATCAGCTTTTGCGGAGTCATTCCGTCGATGTTGATGTCGAACAAAGTCATCCGCTCTTTCACCAGGCGTTCCGTCCGCGCCAGACCAACACGGCACTGATTGGCCAGCAGCTCCCCTACCGTGCGAACGCGCCGGCTTCCCAGATGATCGATGTCATCGAGCGTGCCTTCACCGCGACGCAGATTGATCAGGTATTTGATCGCGGCGATAAAATCCCGGTCGGTCAAAATTCGCTCGTTCAGATCAACATCGATACCAAGCTTTTGGTTCAACTTATAACGGCCGACTCGTCCGAGATCGTATTTCTTCGGATCGAAAAACAGTCGTTTCAAAAGCGCGCGCGCGTTCGCCACCGTTGGCGGATCGCCCGGGCGCAAGCGGCGGTAAATATCCTTGAGCGCTTCTTCCTGATCATGCGCCGGATCTTTTTTCAAGGCCTTCACCACCGTGTCGTCCGTCGAAATGTCGATCACTTTCACTTCCTTGGTCCCGAGCGCCATGATCTGGCGGACAGTCGCGAGCGTGAGTGGTTCAAACGCACGCGCCACCGTGACCTCGCCGTCGCGGACTTCCGCGGTCAGCACCTTGGTCGCGAGCATCTCTTCATCCAGCTTCTCGCTCAATTTCAGTGTCTCGATGTTATAAAAAAGTTTGATGACGTCTTCGTCGGGCCCGTAACCGAGAGCACGCAAAAAAGTTGTGGCCAGAAATTTCCGGCGGCGTTTCCGGCGATCGAGATAGATGTAGAGCAGATCGGCAGTATCGAATTGCACTTCGATCCAAGAGCCGCGGTCAGGAATGATGCGAAAACTGTAAAGTACCTTGCCGTTGAGGTGTACCGACGACTCGAACGCGATCCCGGGCGAACGATGCAGCTGAGAAACTACCACCCGTTCCGCCCCATTGATCACAAACGTTCCCTGCGGCGTCATGAGCGGGATCTCGCCCATGTAGACTTTCTCTTCCTTCGTCCCCTTTTCTTCCTTGAGCTGGAAAGTGACGTGCAGCGGCGCGCTGTATGTCTGCCCTTCCCGCTGTGCCTCCAACGCGGCCAATTTTGGCTCGCCGATCTCGTAATGACTGAAATCGAGTGTGGCCTTTTCGTCGTAGCTCTGGATCGGAAAAACTTCCTTGAACACAGCCTGCAAGCCGTAGTTCTTGCGTTTGTTAGATGGCACGTCCTTTTGCAGGAAATCGACGTACGAGTTCAGCTGAACTTCGATGAGATTTGGCGGCTCAATGCCTTCTTTGATACTGCCGAAATGAATGCGCTCTGCCCGTTCTGACATAATTAGTTCTCTGCTAGCGGTGGCAACCGGGCTGCGTCAGGGGGAACGCGGCCCAGTCGTGCGGGGTTTCTATGTCTCCAGCCGATGGCGAAGACGACAAAAATGACACCGAATCGGCAGTGTGTCAAATTTGACCACCACCGTTTCGCTGCCTTTCTAAATTTTCTTGTCCGTCGTCCGCCGGGTTAAAAATAAATTTATTTACTCTTAACGAAAATCCTCTTTGCCACGAATCGCCGCGCCACGCAAGAAAAAATTTCAAACGCCCCAGGCTTCCTGTAGCGGCGGTCTATGACCGCCGACCTCGTAAGAATTCGGCGGATTGGGAAGCAGCCGCTCCTTGCACGCGCGAGGCTTCTTCGAGTTAGATGGATTTGCTAACTTTTGATCCGCCCGCGGCTTCGCAGAGCGCTGCCCTACCAAAGAACCCATCGAACGCGAAAAATCAGTAGGGCTGAGACTCCGTTGAGCCGTACGTCGTTGACAGAAATCGGCCGCCCAAGGCGCCTTTTTCTCCCGCGAGTGCGCGGAACAATTACTTGATCTCGACCTTCGCGCCCGCCGCTTCGATCTTCTTTTTCATCTCTTCGGCTTCGGCTTTCGTCACGCCTTCCTTGATCGTTTTCGGTGCGCTTTCCACCAGCGCTTTCGCTTCCGCCAGGCCAAGACCCGGCACCGCTCCGCGCACTTCCTTGATCACGCCGATTTTGTTCGCGCCCATTTCTTTCAAGATCACCTCGAAAGTCGTCTTCTCCTCGGCCGCCGGAGCTGCCGCGCCACCGCCACCAGCCGCGGGCGCCGCCGCCATCGCCACTGGAGCCGCCGCGCTCACGCCCCATTTCTCTTCGAGTTGTTTCACCAATCCAGCAATCTCGAGGACGGTCAGGCCGCTGAGTTGCTCCACGATTTTATCTGTATCTGCCATTTTATTTTCTCCGGTTCGCCGCTTCCGAAAGCCTTCGGAAAATTAAAGCCGATAGCCATCGACTCGGACAATTTTCATTTTCATTGTAGGGCAACCGCTCCCGGTTGCCGATGGCAGACGATGCGCCTGCCCTACAAAAATTTCTTATGCGCTCGCCTCCGTTGGTTTTCCTTCCTTCTGCACTTTCGCGTTCAATAACCTCGCCAACGACGCGGCCGGCTCGTTTAACAACCGCACCAGCTTCGTCGCCGGCGACATCAACAAGCCGAGCAATTGCGCTAGCAAAACTTCACGCGGGGGCAAATCCGCCAGCGCCTCAATCTCCTGCGCCGACAAAATCGACTTGTCGATCACTCCGATCTTCAGCGCCGCAACCTTAAATTCCGCCGCGAACGTTTTTAGAATCTTCGCCACCGGCGCGACATCTTTTTCCCCCATCACTATCGCGGTCTGACCGCTGAGCTTATCGGCGACATCAGGCAAACCCGAATCGGTCATCGCCCGTTTCAAGAAACTGTTTTTCACCACCCGCACTTCCGCGCCAGCAGGCGCGAGCCGGTTCCGCAGATCGCCAAATTGATCGACCTTCATCCGCTGATAATCGGTCACGAGGACGAACGGCGACCGGTTCAATTTCTCGGCGAGATCGGAAACGATGCTGGCTTTTTCGGGTCTCATTGGGATCGTTAAATCGTTAAATCGCAAGAAGCTACACGGTCAGATACGGCGACGGATCAATATGCACGCCAGGCGACATCGTTGCACTCAATGTCATCGCCTCAAGATAATGTCCCTTCGCCGTTGCCGGCCGCGCCCGCACCACCGCTTCGATCACGGCATTGCCATTCTCAACCAGCGCGCTCTCGGCAAAAGAAAATTTTCCCACCGGCACGGCGACGTTCCCATTCTTGTCGAGTTTGAATTCAACGCGGCCAGCTTTCACCTCCTGCACCGCTTTCGCGGTGTCATCCGTCACCGTTCCCGTTTTCGGGTTCGGCATCAACCCGCGCGGTCCCAAAACTTTTCCCAGCTTGCGGACCTCCGCCATAGCCGCCGGCGTCGCCACCGCCACGTCAAAATCCTGAAAACCTTCCTGCACCTTTTGAATCAAGTCCTTGAATCCGACAAATTCCGCGCCCGCCTCTTTCGCATCGTTCGCTGCTTTGCCTTCGGCGAACACAAGCACCCGCACTTTCTTCCCGCTGCCGTGCGGAAGCGGACAAGTTCCACGCACCATTTGATCAGATTGCCTCGGATCAACTCCGAGCCGGAATGAAACCGTCACCGTTTGATCAAACTTAGTCGGCTGAAATTTTTTCAATGTCGCCACCGCATCATTCAAGCTGTAGGCCTTCTTTCGTTCCACCTGCTCGGCGGAAGCGCGATATCTTTTGCTACGGCTACGATTTTGTTGCATGATCTTGTGCAGTCCAAACCCCAGCTACTTCACAGGGCGACTGACCTCAGGGAAAGATCGACAAACCAACCATCGACATTCGTCCGCGCGTACCGTTTCCCTGCGACGTAGCTGGGTTCTGCTAAATTTTTTCCTGTAGCGGCAGTCTATAACCGCCGAAACGGGCGAGTAAGCTAGCGGCTATTCGCATGTTGTCAAAAAAACCGCTCGCCTTGCCGCCGTCATCCCGAGCGTTAGTCGAGGGATTCCGCCATGAAAGCTTTAAGGTAACGCGACGGGATCCCTCGACTGGCGCTCGGGATGACCCCTTTTAGAAGTCCGCTTCTATACGATCCATTACATTCTGGGCCGCTGTCTTCGCCGGCGCCCCCGTCGCCGGCCCGTTCCGAATAATTTTCCCTTCCTTCATCACAAACGAAACGCGCTCCGTCGCAGTGATGTCTTGGGTCGGATCACCCGGCATCGCGATGAGATCGGCCAGCTTTCCTTTCTCGAGCGTGCCAAGCTTCTGTGAAATGCCGATCAATTCGGCATCATTGGCCGTCGCGCTCTTCAACGCATCAATTGGCGCCATTCCCAGATCGGCCATCAACTTAAATTCCTTTGCGTTCTCTCCGTGCGGAAAAACCGCCGCGTCCGTGCCGAAGGAAATTTTCACGCCAATTTTGAGGGCGTTCCGAAACATCTCCGAGCGCGCGTTGTAAGCAGCCAGCGCTTTCGCCTGCAATGCCGGCGGATAACCATCGAGTTTGCCCTTAATATATTCCGCCGCCATCAGCGTCGGCGTCAGGAATGTTCCCTTGTTTTTCATCAGCGTCAGCGTTTCCGGTTTGAAAAACGAACCGTGCTCGATCGAATCGACCCCAGCCTCGATCGCTTCGCGTCCCGCCTGATCGCCGTGGCAATGCACCGCCACCTTTTTTCGTAACCGATGCGATTCATCCACCAACGCCGCCATCTCGGCGGGCGTGAATTGTGGCGTGTCCACCTCATCCGTAAGCGAAAGCACACCGCCCGAGACTGCGGCCTTGATTACGTCCGCGCCGTTTCTCACCTCAAAACGAACCGCTTTGCGCACCGCATCCGGCCCATCAGCGATTCCATCGGCCACGTCCGGTTCCGGTCCGAAAAGTCCGTCGCGAAATCCGGCCGCGTCGTCGAAATGTCCCCCGGTCGCGCCGATGCCGTAGGTGGCGACGAACATGCGCGGTCCGACCACAATACCTTTCGCAATCGCATCGCGCAGCGAAACATCAATACAATCGTGCGTGCGATAGGTGCGTGCGCCGACATCCCGTACGGTGGTGAAGCCGGCTTCCACTGTGGCGCGCGCCGCCGGAATCACGCTGTAGGCCTTGGCCGATGTCGAAATTTGCATCTCTCGCAAACGCGTCGCCTGGTAGTTCGTATAATCCAGCGTGATATGCGTATGCGCATCCATGAATCCAGGCGACAGCGTCACGTCACCGAGATCGATCACTTGCGCATCCGGCGGAATCGCGACGTTCGCACCGGCATCAACGATTTTGTCGCCCTGCACGACCACGACTCCGTTCTGAATTAGCGCGCGAGATTTTCCATCGAACAATCGCGCTGCTTTTAGCGCGATGGTTTGATCCGCAGCCATCGCCGAGCCAACCAGCAGTGCCATGGTAACCGCGAATAAGGGTATTAAACGGGTGAAATTCATGCTTGCGCTTATCAGATTGGCCCGGCGCACTCAAGCTGTTCCGGGGAGCGCAGGCTGCTAGCCTGCAAGTCTCGGCAGCCTGCCGAGATCCATTGGACGACGCAACTCGGGGCGTGAGCCGATCCGTGTTGCCGGCAAGCTGCCGGCAACTGCAGGCTTGCAGCCTGCGCTCCCCGGAATTCACTCCACGCCTTTCCCGTTGTAACATTGTAACCCTTTTAACGCATCACGAGCATCCGCAAGGCGCGCAGCCGTTCGCGAAATTACGGTCGGATGACAATCAGGAAATCGCGTCGCATAATTCACCATGGTTAAAGTTTCCATTAATTATACCGGCAACCTTCATTGCGATGCTACCCACGGCCCGTCGCAATCGAAGATCGCGACCGACGCGCCTGCGGACAACAAAGGCAAAGGGGAGGCGTTCTCACCGACCGACCTGGTCGCGACCGCGCTTGGCACCTGCATCAGCACCACCATGGGAATAAAGGCGGAAGAACTCGGCGTTGATCTTCGCGGAATGAAGGTCTCGGTGCAGAAAGAAATGTCGAAAGACGCACCGCGCCGGATCATCGCGCTGCCGTCCGAAGTTCACATTCCGTTGCCGTCGAATTCACCGCACCGCGCGGTCTTGGAGCAAACCGCGCTCAACTGCCCCGTACACAAAAGTCTGCCGCCGGAAATCAATCGCCCGACGAAATTTTTTTGGGAGGGCTAGTTCGTCATCCCGAGCAACAGTCGAGGGATCCCGATGAAGTTACCTTTAAGCTTTCGCGGCGGGATCCCTCGACTGCGCTCGGGATGAGGGAAAGAATTACCTCGCGCTCGCCAATTCGCGCTTCTCCGCAGGCGCCGATTTTTTCACCGGCTCATCGAGCAGCTTAGTGTAATTGCGAGCCTTGCGATTTTTCCACGAGCCCTTGTGATAGGCATAGCCCGCGATCAGCGGCAGCGCGATCGTCGCTTCCGCGTAAACCATTTGTTCGGCCCCTTGATCAACTTTGCCCCAGGAATTCGCTTCTTTCAGCGTCGAACCACTGAGCGCGCCATCGCGCACATCCGCCACCGTGATTTGTACGGCGTATTTGTGCATGCCGACATCGAAACCGAGATAATCACCCGCCACCACCGTGTCCTGTGCAAAATTCTTCGGGACGCCACCACCGACCATGAACAACCCGCTCTGTTTCGACGCGATTTTAATTTTCGTTAGCTCAAGAAAATCTTTGGCCGAATCGATGCTGAGGTGCTTATCCGGGTTTTCGTATTGATGATGAATCAAGCCGAAGCCCGCACTGCAATCGCTGAAGGCCGGGCAAAAGATCGGCACCTCTTTCTCGAAGGCGGCCAGCACAACCGATTCGCGGTCCGAGCCGGACTGGCGATGTTTCCCATTTCTCGTTAAGTAACGGCCCATCTCGCGAATAAATTCGCGCGACGAATAGGGGCGAGGCTCGAGCGAGTCGGCAATCTCGCCGCAAGTGGCATCGCAAACCCGCAGTTGATCTTCGTCGATATAGGTGTCGTAAATCCGATCAATCGCGAGACGACGCAGAACATCGTCGTTCATGAAAATGTCGCCCTTGTAGTGTTTGAACCCGAGCGCTTCGAAGAAATCCTGATCGACGATGATGGCCCCCGTGGAAACGATCGCGTCCACCATGTTATTGCGCACCAAGTCGACAATGACGTTTTTTAATCCGGCGGAAATGAGTGAGCCCGCCAGGCACAAAATGATCGCGCAATCTTCTTCCCGCAGCATCGCGTCGTAGATGTCCGCCGCCCGCGCCAGATCACGCGCGGAAAAGGCCATCTTCGACATCGCCTCCACCAACGACACGACGTTGTGTTTTTTGATATCGATGTGCTCGACCACATCGATCAGCAATTCGGATTTTTTTGGATTCATATTCTATCGCTCTGTCATTCCGAGCGAAGTCGAGGGATCCCGTTACCTTAAAGTTTTCGCGGCGGGATTCCCCGGCTTACGCTCGGGATGACGCTATGACGGATGCAACCATCTCATATAATCGGCTACACCCGCTTCAAGTGGAAATTGCGGGGCGTAGCCGAGTGCCTCGTGCGCCCTGGTCAAATCCGCCTGCGTGAAATTTTGGTAATGTGCATGCGGATTATCGAAATAATCCGGCTGAAGATTTGTCTGCAGCGAGCGATTCAAAATAAAAATCAGCTCGTTAAACGATCGGGCCTGACCACTGCCGAGATTATAAATCCCGCTCGCTTTCGCATCGAGCGCGCGAATCGTTCCATCGACCACATCCTTCACGTAAACGAAGTCGCGCCGCTGCTCGCCGTGTTTGAAAATGCGTGGGCGCTGGCCCGCGCGCATTTGCTGCGACAAATGATAAATCATGCTCGCGGGCACGCCTTTGTGCGCTTCGCGCGGGCCATAAACATTGAAGTAACGCACACCAACGATGATCCAATTCGGATTTTCCCCCGCCAAACGCGTGGCCACGTTATCCATGATCGCCTTGGAAAAGGCATAAATATTGGCCGGCGCCGCCACGGTGGATTCCGCGCTCGCCTCCGTGGTAGCGCCGTAAATCGAGGCCGATGAGGCGAAAATCACCCGTGTTTGTCCCGGCCGCGCGAATTCCAGCAGTCGCCGGAAGCTCTCTACATTGTCGTGCGTTTGCTCAAACTGATCGTGATTAGTCGTATCAGTGATGGAAGCGAGATGAAAAATCGCGTCGAACTTTTCCTCGCCGAATTGTTCTCCCCAATTCAGCTTCGCCAAATCGGCGGCAACAAAGTCCCCGCGATAACCCGCCAGATTCTTGAAATCACCCGAGCGAAAATCGTCGATCACGGTGAGTCGCGAATTCGGAAATCTCTGCTGCAATTCCAAAACGAGATTCGACCCGATGAAGCCGGCCCCGCCAGTCACGAGCAGATTTAATTTGGCGTCAGGTGATGGCACAGGAGAAATGCGCGCGCGGAAAACGCGCCTGACTAAATAAATCTTGAACGCGGAAGCGCAAGCCGCTATTGCTCGCTTAGTTCTTTGCGAGTTTGAAACAGTGGATCGGCGCGAGAAATCCGGTGCGAAGCCGGAGCAGTTGCGCTGCTGTAACTGGATACGATTTCCCACGAGCCAATCGTTGTAGAGGCAGGCGTGTCGCCTGCAATTCTTTACCAGCGGTGAAGGCGGGAAAAAGGTGAGTCTGAAAGGTAGCTTTCGGACTAAAAGCCAGAAGCCAGAATATTCGACCGGTCCGCCTCATTCGCCAGCGTGACGCTGGACCCAGATTTTAACTTCGTGGGTCCGCGTTCGCTGTAAACCGATTCCGGAATCCGCCAGTCCGGCTCGGACCGCGAAAAAACTTCTTCGCAAAAAGAAGAATGAGAGTCCGTGGCGACCGCTATTTCGGTTTCCTCTGCCTCTCTCTAATTGGAGGAAACGTAATGTCAGAAATAGTAATCGATCGCAGACCGGTTTGCCCGGGTAGCGCGCGCAACGCCAGTCCGGCTCGGACCTCGCGTGCTGGTTTCGGCGTCTCGCCGAAACGAACTTTGCCGTGGAACTGGAAGAATTTCCGAAAGCCTGTGATGGCGAGACGCCATCACCAACACGCGAGACGCGTGCGCTACCCGGAATTGTATCGCGATGCGCGTGAACAAATCGCGATTTGTCTTCTCTTAATTCTCACGACGTCGATCTGCTACGCCCAGGATTCGTCGCCAACACCCGCGCCGGAATCAGAGCCGATCGTCATCACGGGAACTCGTACCGACATTCCGCTCGATCAAGCGCCCGCCAGCACCAGTGTCGTGACTTCGCAAGACATTGAGGAAAAGCAAATCGAGCGCGTGGCCGATGCGCTGCGGCAGGTTCCGGGCCTTTCCGTTGTGCAAAGCGGGACGGCCGGCCAGCTCACTTCCGTTTTTACCCGCGGATTGCGCAGCGAACATACTCAGGTCCTGCTCGACGGGATTCCGGTCAACCAAGGTTTACAAGGCGCATTCAATTTTGCTGATCTCACCACCGACGACCTCGATCACATCGAAGTGGTGCGGGGACCGCAGAGCACACTTTACGGTCCGCGCGCTCTGGCTGGAGCGATTCAAATTTTTACCAAGCGCGGCGACGGCACCCCGACGTTTATGTTCAGCGCCGAAGGCGGATCGTACGGCACCTTTCGCGAAGCATTCGAAAGCGAAGGAAAAATCGAGCAGGTGGATTATTCGCTCGGCCTCAGCCGGCTCGATACCGACAACGCGCGCCCGAATAATCAATATCGATTGACCAGCGCGATCGCAGATATCGGCTGGTCGCCGGATACGACGCTGCGGATCGGCAGCCTGATTACTTACTCGCTCGCCGACACTGGTAATCCGAACACGATTCTCGATCCGAAACCGCTCGACAATTTTCTG
>Ga0209056_10000744_pt1 | contig 35998 bp, 38 predicted proteins | sample GraSoiAngelo_114_FD_185876 | JGI IMG/M metagenome (GOLD analysis project Ga0209056, IMG submission 185876) | Grasslands soil microbial communities from the Angelo Coastal Reserve, California, USA - 14_0903_13_40cm (SPAdes) (version 2) | ecosystem: Environmental > Terrestrial > Soil > Grasslands... | reverse complement strand
CGCCTCGTCCATCCAGTCGGGCAGGTAGACCTCCTCCTTGACCCGCGCACCGTGAAAGACCCCATACGGGAACCCGTTGATCGTGAACACGTAGAGCCCGTGGGTCGCGAGGAATCCGCGGAACGCCTCGAGCTCGGCGGGTTCGGCCAGCGTGGCGGCCGCTTGGGCGGAGAGTCGGAGGCCGACGCCGAAGCGGCGGTCGGGCGCCACTTCGCGCCTGACGGCCAGGACGTAGCGCTCGAGGTTCGCGCGCACCTCGGCCCAGGTCTCGCCGGGGTGGATGTTGGTGCAGTACGTCAGGTGGGGGTGGCCGGCCGACGAGAGTTGCATGGCGCCTCGCGCCCAGTATAGGCGACGGGGCGCATTCCCCGGTGGTCGAGCGGTGTGTTATGCTCAGCCCCCGCTTTCGTGCGATGCCGTTTCCGGCGCGCCCCCGCGGGCCGAGCGGCGACCACCAGGTTCTGCGCGGGAGGAGGCGACCATGGACCGACGCTCATTTCTCGCGGCCACCGCCGCGGGCGCCGCGGCGCTCAGCGTGCCGACCAGCTTACGCGCGCAGACCCGGGAGGCGATCCGCGTCGGGTTCCCGCTGCCGCTGACGGGGCCGTTCTCGGCGCTCGCCAATGATCTCCAGCGCGGCGCCACGCTCGCGGTGGAGGAGGTGAACGCGAGAGGCGGAGTGCTCGGACGCCGTATGGAGGTGCTCTTCCGCGACGATCAGCTCAAGCCGGCCGTCGGCGCCCAGCGGACCAAGGAGCTGATCGAGAACGAGAAGGTCCAGTTCGTGGTCGGGGGCCTCGCCGCGCACGTCCAGATGGCGATCAACGAGCAGACCAAGAAGTCGCGGGTCCTCTTCATCTCGGTCAGCCAGTCGGACGAGATCAGCGCCCGGCCCGACACGAGCCCGCTGACGTTCCACGAGGCGCTCAACCCGACGATCACGTGCCGCGCCGTCGGGAGCTGGGTGGCGCAGAACCTCGGCACAAGGTGGTGGATCGTCTACGCCGACTACGCCTGGGGCAAGCAGTGCAACGCCGTGCTCACCGACGTCTTGGCCAAGCACGGCGGTACGCTCCTCGGGGCCACCCCGTATCCGCTCGGCAACGCCGAGTTCGTGGCGCACCTGCCGAAGATCCAAGCGGCCAAGCCCGACGTCCTCCTCTCGGCGACGCCGGGGGCGGACAACATCGCCTTCCTGAAGCAGGTCACGAGCTTCGGCATGAAGAAGCAGATGCGGATCGCCCAGCCCCTGCAGTGGATGCCCGTGACCAAGGAGGGCGGCCCCGATCTCTACGCGGGTATCTACGCCGGCATCAACTTCTACTGGGAAGTCGAGGAGACGATCCCGTCCGCCCGGCGCTACGTCGCGGCGTTCCGCCAGCGCTTCGGCACGCCCCCGCTCGACTACAGCTCCTACGGCTACAGCGGGATCCTCGAGCTGGCCCGCGGCGTCGAGCTGGCGAAGTCGACCGACTCGGACGCGGTCGCCACCGCCCTCCGCGCCCACCCCGAGTACGATCACTACAAGGGCAAGCAGTGGTGGCGGGGCTGCGACAACAAGTCGTTCCAGGACCTCTGGATCATCCGGGGGCGGGAACCCGACAAGGTGCGGGGCGAGTGGGGTCTCCTCGACGTCGTGAACCGCGTCCCGGCCGACGAGCATCTCGACCGCAGCTGCGCCGAGAAGGGCCTTGCCTGAGCGGCGCCCCGGAGCCGGGGGCCGGACGTTGTAACGGGTCGGACGATGGTCGACCTCTCGCTGGCGACGCTCATGACCCAGCTCTTCACCGGCCTCGTGCTGGGGATGATCTTCGTGCTGCTCGCGGTCGGGCTCTCGCTGATCTTCGGCCTGCTGACCGTCGTCAACTTCGCCCACGGCTCCCTCTACATGCTCGGCGCCTACTTCGGCTTCTTCCTGTTCGGGCTGACCGGGAACTTCTGGGTGTCGTTGGTGGGGGCGCCGCTCATGGTCGGCAGTTTCGGCCTGCTCGTCGAGCGCTTCCTCGTCCGGCCGCTCTACGGCCGCAGCATTGACGACCCGCTGCTGCTCACCTTCGGGCTCTCGCTCGTGCTGATCGAGGCGGCGCGACTCGTCTGGGGCAAGATCGGCGTCACGTTCGACCCGCCCCGCGAGCTCGGTCAGGCCGTGAACCTCGGCTTCACGCTGTTCCCCGCCTACCGGCTCTTCGTCATCGGGGTCACCGCGGCCGTGCTGGTAGCGCTCTGGCTGTTCCTGAGCCGCACGGACCTCGGGCTGGTCATCCGGGCCGGTTCGCGCGATCCCCTGATGGTGCAGGCGCTCGGCATCGACCTCGGGCGCATCCGCCTGCTCGTGTTCGGGATCGGCGCCCTCCTCGCCGGCCTCGCGGGGGTGCTCGCGGGGCCGATGCGCGGCGTGTACGCGGAGATGGGCGTGACGGTCGTGATCGAGGCGTTCGTGGTCGTGGTCGTCGGCGGCATGGGAAGCCTGGCTGGCGCGGTGCTGGCCGGCCTCATGATCGGCGAGGTGGTGGGCCTCACGACCCTGGTCGCGCCCAAGCTCTCCGAGATCATGGTGTTCATCGTCATGGCGGTCGTCTTGCTTGTTCGGCCGAGCGGGCTCCTCGGGGAGGCGGGCCTCCTCGAATGACGCCGCGGTTCGCCTCCCGCATCGGCGCCCATCCGGTCCTGGCGTTCCTGGTCTTCTTCGGGGTGTTCCCCTTCCTGGCTCCCTACAAGGCGCTCGCGACCCAGGTCCTCATCTACGGCCTCTTCGCCGTCGGGTTCAACCTCCTCTACGGGTACACGGGCCTCCTCTCGTTCGGCCACGCCGCGTACTTCGGCCTGGGCGCCTACGGGGCGGGGATCGCGCTGGCCAAGCTCGGAGTGGGGTCGGTGTGGGGCGGGCTCGGCCTCGGTCTCGTCGCGGCCGCCACCGGGGGCGCCCTCATTGGCTTCCTCTGCCTGCGGCGTCGCGGCATCTACTTCGCGATGCTCACGCTCGCCTTCGCCCAGCTCCTCTACTTCGTCGTCTTCCACCTCGCCGACTTGACCGGCGGCGACGACGGCCTGCGCGGCATTCCGCAGCTGCCGGCGCGACTGCCCGGCCTCGCCCTCTCCCTCGACGGCTCGCTCGCCTTCTACTATTTCGCGCTTGCCCTGGTCGGGCTGGCGGTGGTCGGGCTCCGGCGCGTCCTCGACTCGCCCTTCGGCGCCGTCCTGCAGGCGATTCGCGAGAACGGCGACCGCGCCGTCGCCTGCGGATACGACGTCAACCGGGTCCGGCTGCTCTCGTTCGTGTTCTCGGCCGCGCTGGCGGGGTTGGCGGGGGGGCTGGAGGCGTTGCGGCTCACGGTCATCCCGATCGAATCGCTCTACTGGACGACCTCGGGGCAGGTCGTCATGATGACGCTGCTCGGCGGCGCCGGCACCTTCTTCGGGCCGTTCGTGGGGGCGGCGACCTACCTCGTCCTGGAGGACCGCCTGAGCGTTCTCACCGAGTCCTGGCCCCTCGTCATTGGCGCGATCTTCATGGCGTTCGTCCTGTTCCTCCCAAAAGGCATCTGGGGCACGCTGACAGGAGGCATCCATGGCCGTTAAGGTGCTCGAGCTCCATCATCATGGCATTCGGGTCGGCTCGACGGAGTCCGATGCCGACCGCGCGCTCGCCTTCTATCGGGAGGTCCTCGGTCTCTCGCCGGACAGGGGACGTCCCCCGATCGCGGACATCCCCGGCTACTGGCTCGACGTGGGCCCCAACGCGCAGATCCACCTGATCAGCGTCGAGGGGGTGTCGCGGCTGGCCGACGGGCCGGGCCGGGATCCGGCGGGGCCTCACGTCGCGCTCGCGGTGGCGGACATCCAGGAGGCCCGGCGCGAGCTGGAGCGCCTGAGGGTCAACTACTGGGGCATCAAGGGCGTCACCGGCCCCGAGGCCGAGCAGCTCTTCATGACCGACCCCTTCGGGAACGTGATCGAGCTGCACCAGGCCGGCACCTGCCGCTGCGACCGGCGGGCCCCGGCGGCCGCCGGCCGGATGGGCTGAGCCGTGTACGAGCTCTCGGCCACCCAGCGGCGCTATGTCGAGCGGGTCGCCCGCCTCACCGCGGAGGAGATCGCGCCGCTCGCGGCCCGTTACGACGGCGCCGGCACGAACCCGGTCGAGAGCTGGCGCGTGCTCTGGCGCGAGGGGTTCCTCGGGGCGGCGATCCCGAAGGTCTACGGCGGCCTCGGGCTCGACATGCCGACCTACGTCGCGGTCGTCCGGAAGCTGGCCGGCGGGTGCGCCAACACGGCGATGACCGTGCACATGCACTCGACGGTCATGCGCTTCATCGCCGCGCTCGGTACCGAGGCGCAAAAGCGGAAGTATTTCGCCACGGTCGTCGACAGCGGCACGCTCTTCGGGAGCTGGGGCAGCGAGCCCGCCGTGAGCCTCTCCCGAACGTTCCTGATGGAGACGACCGTCCGGCGCCATCCGGACGGCTGGGTCGTCGACGGCATCAAGCACTTCTGCACGATGGCCCTCGGCGCCGGGTACTACCTGGTCTGGTGCGCGCTGGACGGCGAGCCCGACATGGCCAAGGGCCTCCTGCAGGTGCTGGTGCCGGCCTCCACGCCGGGGGTCGAGACGGACGGCAAGTGGAACACGCTCGGGATGCGGGCCACGTTCAGCCCGTCGGTGAAGCTCAACCGCTGCCTCGTCGGCAAGGACGCGGCCCTCGGGAGCCCGGGCGCCGCCACCACCGTGGGCGTCGTCGAGGGCTTCGGCCTCGGCTACGCCGCGATCTACCTCGGCATCGCCGAGGCCGCCCTCGAGTTCGCCGTCGACTACGCGAAGAAGCGCATTGTCCGGCCCGACAACGTGCCCGTCGCCCATGACCCGACCGTCCAGCGCCACGTCGGCGAGCTGCGCGCCCGTCTGGACGCCGCCCTCCTGGTCCTCGCCGAGGCGGCCGCCGCGTGGGAGGCGGCCGACATGGTGCAGCGGGGCTTCCTCGCCAACAAGGCGAAGTACCTCGCCACCGAGGTGGGCCTCGACGTGACCTCGAAGGTCATCCAGGTCGTCGGCGGCCGCGGGGCCTATCGCGACTATCCGGTCGAGCGCGCCTTTCGCGACCTGAGGACGGCCACCCTCATGCCGCCGACGGTGGACCGCATGCTGGAGGCCATCGGCAAGAGCGCGCTCGGTATCGAGACGGCGATGTTCCGCTTCGGGTCGGGCCCGCAGGGCGCCTGATGGCGACCCTCGGTTTCGTCGGTCTCGGCACGATGGGGAGTCGCATGGCGCAACGGCTGCTCGACGCCGGCCATACGGTCGTCGGCTACAACCGGACGCGGGATAAGGCCAAGCCGCTCGTGGACCGGGGGATGCGGCTCGCCGATTCGCCCCGCGCGGTCTCGGCGGCGACGGAGGTCGTGTTCAGCATGGTGACCGACCCCGTGGCGCTCCGGGCGGTGGCCCTCGGGGCCGACGGCCTCGTCGCTGGCCTCCGGTCGGGCGCGGCGTACGTGGACATGAGCACGGTGAGCCCGAGCGCGACCCGGGAGCTCGGCGCCGCGGTCGAAGCCCGCGGAGCGACCATGCTCGACGCGCCCGTGTCCGGCAGCATCGCGACCCTCGAGCAGGGCAAGCTCGCGATCATGGTGGGCGGTGACCCCGGGGTCCTCGAGAGGGTGCGGCCCTACCTCGCCGCGATCGGCCCGACGATCACCTACGTCGGCGCACTCGGTCTCGCGGTGACGATGAAGCTCGCGATCAACCTGAGTCTGGGCGTGCAGATGCTCGCGTTCAGCGAGGCGGTGCTCCTGGCCGAGAAGGGGGGCGTCGCGCGCGAGCGCGCGGTGGAGGCACTGCTCAAGAGCGTCGCCGCCTCCCCGATGCTCCAGTATCGGGGTCCGTTCGTCTTGAAGATGCCCGAGACCCCCTGGGGGAGCGCCCGGATGATGGAGAAGGACCTGCAGCTCGCCCTTGACCTCGGGCGGGCCGCGGGCGTGCCGCTGCCGAGCGCCGCGCTGACGCACGAGCTGTACACGGCGGCCCGCGCCCTCGGTCTCGGCGAGGAAGACATGGCGGTCGTGTTCGAGGTCCTCGCGCGGCTCGGCGGCCTCCGGGAGAGCCCCCGGGGCGGACGGCCGCCCTCGACCGGGTAGAGGAGTCGTCCTCGGGGTCGGGGCGCCTCGTCTGACCACCCGATCTCCTGTCTCCGTTTCCGATCTTGCCGACCGGCCCACCGGCGCGGCCGCCCGCGCGAACCCCCGCTGAGCCAGGGATGGTCGGCCTGGCCCTCGGGACACGTCGGGAGTCACCGCGACGCCGACAGGGCCGATCGCGAGCGGTCGGAATATGACGGTCGAGGTCGCCGGCGGGCAGCGCGCCCGGGTGGACGCGGGGCCGATCGAGCCGCCACCGGAGGCGCGGGGGGGGCGCCGGGCGTCGAGTCAGACGCCGAGGAAGCGCTGGCCGATGGCCGGGTCGCGACGGAGCTCGGCGGGCGTCCCCTCGAACCGGATCCGTCCCTGGTCGATCACGTAGAGTCTGTGGGAGAGGGCGAGCGCCACCTCCAGCGCCTGCTCCACGAGCAGGATCGCCGTGCCCCGTCGGTTGATGTCGGCGAGGACGTCCACGAGCGTCCGCACCAGAAGCGGCGCCAGCCCCTCCGTGGGCTCGTCCACCAGCATCAGCGCGGGCGCGGCGACCAGGCCGCGGGCGACGGCGAGCATCTGCTGCTCGCCGCCCGAGAGGAACCGCCCCTTGTGCGCGATGCGCTCGCGGAGCCGCGGGAAGAAATCGAGCGCCTGGTCGATGCTCACGGGACCGTTGCGGCGGGCGCCGAGCGTGCCCAGGCGCAGGTTCTCGAGCACGGTGAGGTTCGGCAGCACGCGACGCTCCTCGGGGACGTACGCGATGCCGCGCCGGGCGATCTCGTGCGTCGGCAGCCGAGAGATGTCCTCGTCCCGGAAACGCACCCGGCCCCGCTTGGGCCCCGCGATACCCATGATCGACCGCAGCGTCGTCGTCTTGCCGGCCCCATTGCGCCCGATGAGGGTGACGACCTCGCCCGCGTGCACGGTGAGCGAGATCCCCTGGAGGACGTGCGCCTCGCCGTAGAAGGCGTGGACGTCCTCGAGGGCGAGCAGCGTCATGCGGTCGCGCCGAGGTAGGTCTGCTGCACGCGCCCATTGGCGCGGATCTCGTCGGGCGTGCCCTCGGCCAGCACCTGCCCCTGGTGCAGCACCGTGACGCGGTCGGAGATCTTCATGACCACCCTCATCTTGTGCTCGACCAGCACGACCGTGCGCCCGACCCCGAGTTCTCGGATGAGCACGATCGTCTCGTCGGTCTCCTCCGGACTCATCCCGGCCGTGGGCTCGTCGAGCAGCAGCAGCGTGGGATCCGAGGCCAGCACGATCGCGAGTTCCAGGTGCCGCCGCTCTCCGTGCGAGAGCTGCGCGGCGAGCAGGCCGGCCTTCCGCTCGAGCCGGACGCGGGCCAGGATCTCGACCGCGCGCGCGCGGGTGCCGTCGAGCCGGTCGGCGCGCGACCAGAAGTCGAACGACCGCGCGGGCCCCTGGACGACGACGCGCACGTTCTCGAGCACGGAGAGGTGCGGGAAGACATTCGTGATTTGGTAGGACTTGGCGATCCCGAGGCGCGCCACGAGGTGCCGCGGCAGGCCCGTGATCTCCCGGCCGTCGAACCGGATGCGCCCGCCGGTGGGCCGGACCTCTCCCGCGATGAGCCGGAAGAGCGTCGTCTTCCCGGCGCCGTTCGGCCCGATGATCGACCGCAGCTCGCCGCGGCGGATCGTGAGGTCGACGCGATCGACCGCGAGCAAGCTGCCGAACGCGCGGGTGAGCTGCTCGGTCTGGAGCAGAACCGGCGCGGACATAGCGCGTCACTAGCACGCCGCCTTTCGCCGTGTCAAGGTGAGGGCCGGTTAGACCGGTTAGATGACGGCCGATCGGCTCCGGTCGGTCCGGCCCGTCCCGGCATTCCGGCCTGGGCGCGGGGAGCGACCGGGCACGCCCGGGGGGCTCTAAAGGAGAAAGGGGAGAGGGGTCGCATGGGACCGTTCGAGGAACGCCAGGCTCGCCGCCCGTCACGCCTCGTCGCTGTCGCCGCCTTGCTGGCGGCGGCGCTGGCGCCGGCCGCCGCGCGCGCGGACGACGAGGTGGTCATCGAGGGCACCGGACTGCGCCCGCCGCTCGTGCGGACCACCACCTCGCGCCGGGTGACCTTCATCAACCGATCGGGCCGGGTCGCGCGGCTCGAGTTCCTCGGCGACGCCGGGGACCGCCGGGCGTTCGAGGTGCCCGTCCAGCTTTGGGTCGTCTTCGACCGTCCCGGCCGCCATCGCTACCTCGTGCGCCTCGGGACCGAGAGGGACGCCGTCACGCTCCAGGGAACGGTGGAGGTCGTCAAGCAGGGAGCGGGGAGCCTGGATCCGCCCACCTGCGACTCGGTGACGCTCCCGGGCATGAAGGTCATGGGCGAGTGCATCGCCTGGTGACGCGGGCCCGCCGGTCGGCGCGGGTTTCCGCCCCCGGCCGGTCCGCTCGTGGACTACTCTATGGGGGCGCGGCCGGGCGGGTCGCGGGAGGGCCGCGGGGCAGCGGCTCGGTTTCGCGGCGCCCGTCCTGTCCGGCGGGTCGGCGAGCGATGGCGCGGGATGCGCCGCCCCGGCGAGGCTTCGGCGGGCTGGGCCGCGGGTGGCCGACCGGCGCCGGGAGCGTCCCCGGTGGGGACGGGGGGCCTCACCAGGCCCGCCCGCCTCGGCCCGTCGGGGACCAGGACGTACGCACCGGGACTAAATAGCGAGGAGAGGTCATGGGCACGCGGATCGGGATCGTCGGGGCGGGGGCCATCGGCTGCGTCGTCGGGGGGCTTCTGACGAAGGCCGGGCGAGACGTCACCCTCATCGATCAGTGGCCGGAGCATGTCGAGGCGATGAAGACGCGCGGGCTCCGGCTGAGCGGCACGTGCGGCGAGCATACGATTCCAGTCAGGGCGCTGCACCTCCACGAGGTCCAGAGCCTCCGCGAGCCGCTCGACCTCGCCTTCGTCGCGGTGAAGTCTTACGACACGGAGTGGGCGACCCAGCTCGGCCTCGCCTACCTCCGGCGGCCGGGCGGCGTCGTCGTCGACTTCCAGAACGGGGTCAACGACGAACGGGTGGCGGCGGTAGCGGGCCGGGAGCGGACGCTCGGATGCGTGATCACGATCAGCGCCGGCCTCTACGAGCCCGGCCACGCGACGCGCACCGACACCGGTCTCGTCGGCTTCAAGGTCGGCGAGCACGACGGCGTCGACTCGGCCCGGGCGCGGGACCTGGCGCGGCTCCTGAACGAGGTGGCGCCGTCAAAGGTCACGACGAACCTCTGGGGCGAGCGGTGGTCGAAGCTCGCGGTGAACTGCATGGCGAACCCGTTGGCGGGGCTCTCCGGCCTCGGCTCGGCCGAGGTCCGCAGCGAGGCCGTGCCGCGCCGGATCGCGATCCACCTCGCGGCCGAGGTGATCCGGGTCGGGCGCGCCCTGGGCCACGAGATCGAACCCCTCTTCGGCATCGAGGCGCAGCGGTTCGTCGACGCCGCGGAGGGCCGCGGTCTCGAGGAGGCCGAGGCCGACATGGCGGCCGAGGCCAAGCGCCGGAGCGGGGGGCGCCCCTCGTTCCTGCAGGACGTGCTGAAGGGCCGGCGCACCGAGATCGACTACCTCAACGGGTACGTCTCCGAGCACGGCCGGCGCGTGGGCGTGCCGACGCCCTTCAACGACGCCGTCGTGGCCGAGGTTCACCGCCACGGGGTCGGGACGCTCAGGCCGGACCCGAAGAACCTCGAGCCGCTCGCCCAGATGCTCCCCCGATAGCGTCAGGGTCTTCGCTCGCGGCGGGGCCCCCGCGGGCGTGGTTCGCGGCGACGGCCGCGGCGCCGCTCCGGCCGGGCACCCGCGCCCGAGCCGGCGGCGCGTCGATCCGTCGCCGACGCCGGCGCCCCGCGCCACGGTCACGCCATGAGCCAGCCACCCGCATAGGCATGTATTTGGCGCTCAGATCGATCGCGTACTTACGGACGGGCGCGATGATCTCCTCGCGCTTGGCCTCGCGCTCCTCGTCGCTCATTTGGGCCTCGCGCTCGAGCCCCGCGGCGACCTGGTCGAGCAAGCGGAAGATCTCAGCGGCAGTCATGGCGGTGGTGTGAGCGGCGTCCCGGGCGGTGAAAGGCGCGAGCGACGGGATCGCACAGGCCACAGTGTGGACGGCGCTATCGGGTGTCAGGACCCCGAAAGGCGGGTCACGACCGGGCGGTGCGGTGATCTCAGGCAATGGCGGGAACGATCAGCGAAGCGGGGCCACGCTGCGTGCTCTCGGCGCGGGGTCGTGGCCGGCGCGACCGAGCTTCGGCGCCGCGCGAGTCGCGGGCACGGCCTGCGCCCATTTTTCCTCGGGCCTGTAGGCGTGGCGCTTTGTAAGCGCATGAAACAAATATCCTACGGGAAATAACGTGAGAACCAAGAACAGCACTCCAGAAATCGATGTAATGACCAACGCTGTGTTCGAGCCCCCAGTGCATCCAAAGAAACAGGTGAAGTGCTTCGAAGACGTGAGTGGGTGCGACTACGATAAGACATCCCGCGCCGAGTAGCTGCAGGAAGGAGCCGACAGTCCTTCGGCTACGGAAGACGACTATTGAACCAGCAGGCAGATGGACGTCGGAACCAACGCGAGCGGTCCGTTAGGTAGTGTGGCGTTCATGCCGTGTCGCCGCCTCTAACGCCGGCGCCTAGCGGACAATAGCGACGCCAGGATCTCAGGGCCGGAGACCTTCGCAGGCTCCACACGCCTAGGACGGAAGCCAGACGATGTCCACGATGTCGTCCAGTGCGTGAAACTCGTCATCGCCCGTGACCAGTCGGGCGCCGGCTCGCAGCGCCGTCGCCGCCGCGAACGCATCGCCGTATGAGATGGGGAAACGGGCCTTGAGGCGGGCAGCGGCGAGCACATCGTCGAAGACGGTGTGCATGAGCTGGATCGGCCACGTCGGCAGCAGATCGAGGAAGTGCTCAGCGTCGGCGGCGGAGCGGGTCTTGGCCCTCATGTAGAAGACCTCGCCCGCGTTGACTTCGTTGAGGAGGAGCGGGACGCCGCTCCGCTCAGCGTCCTCCATGAGGGCGCGAACGCGGGCGCCGGCGGGGTCGCCCTGCAGGTACGCCAGCATGGCCCATGAATCGAGCAAGCTTCTTCTCTTCGCGCTCACGCTCGGCCTTGCGCTCCCCTTTAAGGGCTGCGGTCAGGGATGGTCCGTCGACGAACAGACCGAAGCCCGCGGCGACGGGGTTCTTGGGCAGTGGGCGGATCTGCACGGCGCCGTCACCGGTCAGCCGGACGACGACCTTCGCGCCCGGGCGCAGCCCAATCTGGGCACGCAACCCCGCGGGGATGACGACCTGGCCCTTGGTCGACGTCTTGACGACCTTCATGATGGCTCCTTCTGCCCAGACGTTCAACGTTTCTCCTCAAAGTATAACGCAGCCCGTGCCCATCAAGAATCCCTTGCCGATGTTCGACCTCTCGGCATACCCGAGGCTTCCCTTTGGCAAATCGCATTTCGAGGGATTCTTCGCAGTGGCGTCTGGCGGTCGCCTGCTACGTTCGCCGAACGTCAAACCACTCGCCCGGGCAAGGGCGCGAGACGGGCAGCGAGGGCGCGGCGTTCGGCGTCGACCGCCTCGTCGCGGAGCCGGAACGGGCCGAGCACCGCGCCGATCCCGAAGATCCGGGCGCGCCACGCCTGCGCGGCGTCGTCCCACTCCACGGCGCTGGCGCGTTCGGCGTGGACATGACCCAGCGCGCGAAGGTCGATCGCGTCGGTGTAGAGACAGACGACGGTGCCGTCGGGGCGGAGCGTGAAGGCATCGAACATGGCGGTCAGCTGGACTGGGTGTGCCGCGGTGCCGCGGTGCGAGCCTGCTGGTAGTACTCGCGCGTGCGCTCGCGGTGTGTGGCCGGGCCGAGCAGGTCCTCGGCCTCGCTGTGAGCGTGTGGCAGGCCGGGCCCGGGGCGCTTTCCACCGTGAGCGCGACTTTCCCCGCGGCGTCGATAGTGATCACGAGCTTGGGCATGGCGGATCAGCGCTCGGCGACGACCTGGATCGTCCCGTCCGACTGCCGCTGGACCTGGACCTGGTAGCCGCGAGCGCTGGATCGTGCGAAGCGAGTACGCCTGCGTCAGGCGCCCGACGAACGCCTGGTCGTAGGGACCGCGCGCGCCCGGGGTGCGCTGATCGTAGTCAGAGATGATGGCGCGGAAGGTCCCGTCGGCCTGGCGCGCGAACCCGATGTCATTCGACCCGCCACCGACGTACTCGCGCCGGATGACGATCTCGGCGCGCTCCGGGCGCGCGTCGCCCCGGTAGCCGTAGAGCGTGACCGGGCCGTCGTGGACCTCGATCGTGTCACGTGGGAAGCCGAGGTTCGACCAACGCCTCGACGAGATAGCCGGCGTCGGTGAACACGGTAGCGATGATGACGTATTCGCTCATGCCGGCAGCCTGACTCCGGTCCGCTGACGTACGACAGCGATTTCCGGAACACGAGTTCCGGAATCCGATTCCCCGGAACCGTGAATGTTCCCTATCTCGAGATCCATTGAACTCCTGCCCTCGATGCGGAGGTTAACCCGATAGCGTCCCTCGCGCGCCGTTTTACGTTGTGAGTCACGGACGAGGTGCTCGCGCACAGCGCGCAGAAGGGAGGAACGAGTCGCGTCGGTGTACTCGACGGTCGCTCACAGAACCGCTCGTGTGGGACGAACGGGCACGGGTTCGCACTGAAGAATCGCAAGGAGGTTCGCATGCGTCACACGGTGTTCTATGGTTCGAGTGTCCTCGCAGTCGCTGCGATGGTCGCAGCGCTTTTGGTGTGGCCAGCGGCGGGCGAAGCTCAACTCGGCGGGATCGTTCCCGGCGGGACCCTTCCCGGCGGGATCGTTCCCGGCGGGACCCTTCCCGGAACGACGACCGTGTTGAGCGACACCGGAACTCTTGCCGCCGGTACGAGCGACGCGCTGCAAGCGTCGCAGTTGACCGGGAGCAGCTCTTCCCTGCTCACCGGTGAGGTCCTTCATGCAGTGACGATCGGCTATCCGGATGAGATTGACTCCGAAGCCTCGCTTGCCGCTCTTAGCTTGAGCGTCGCCGGGACCAGCATCGGCGCCGACTTCATCATGGCTCGGGCGATGGCGCTCGCGGGCAGCGCCGTCGGCACCTCGAGCATCGACAATCTCTCGATCAATGGGCTGGCGGTCCCGGTGTCCGGGGACCCGAACCAGACGATCGGCATCCCGGGAGGCGTGCTGGTGATCAACGAGCAGGAAGTCTCGGGGGACGGCACCACCGTCGTGAACGCGCTTCACGCGATCGTCTACGGGGTCGCGGACGTGGTGGTCGCGTCGGCGACGGCCGGCGCCAGCGGCGGGAACGCCAAAGCAGCACAGGCGACGGGCTTCTGAGGGCCAAGGCTTCCTCAGGGATGACAATCGAATCGTCTATCGATGCGAGGGGAGGAGAACGATGCGTAGCGTGATCAGCGCGCTTGCCATAGGGGCCCTGGTGCTCGCCGGAGGCTTCGCCAACGCCGAAGTGTCTCCGCCGCCGCCAGAGCAGAAGTGCGACTTCATGACCGGCGGCGGTTGGATCATCCATGTAGACGCCAAGGGAACCTTCGGCGTCGGTGGCGGATGCAAGCACGGTTCGGGAATCACGACACCAGAGTACTGGGGCCACCTGGAGTACCACGACCATGGCACCGGCCTGAACGTTCACTGGACAAGCATCACGGCATACTTCCCCGAAGGGGACACGGGCACCGACGCCAAGACGCACCAGCCGACCGGTACCCGTTGGATTTGCGGCACGGCCAGGACGAACATGTTCGGTGACGTCGACTTCGCCGTGAGGGCCACGGACGCGGGTGAGCCGGGTGTCAACGACGAGTTCGACCTCTGGCTGAGGGACTCCGACGGGGTCTTCGTCTATATGACGACAGACGACGGGACCTTTCCCCACAAGCTAGGCGGTGGCAGCGGCGGAGGCGGCAACATCCAGCTCCACAAGCCGAACCCATCAACCACGGGCGTCTTCGGCGGGTCGTGCCCGGCGATGCCGTGACGGCGACGTGAGGGTGGCGGAGCGGCCTTCGATCGTCGAAGTCTGTAGCGGACGGGCGTCTCGAGCTGCTCCCCGGGGTGTTCATCGCGAACGCCCGGGGGGCAGCCGTCCGTGCGTCGGCATGAACCGCCGGGAGTTCCTCGGGCAGGTCGCGCTGGCAGCGGCGAGCCTCTCGGCCCGCTCGTCACTGAATGCGCAGACCACGCCCGACTCGCCCCTCGCGCGCGCCCCCGCAGGCAAGAAGGTTATCGTCATCGGCGCGGGGCTGGCCGGGCTGGTCGCGGGCTACGAGCTGGCGCAGGCGGGCCACGATGTGGCGATCCTCGAGGCCCGCGCGCGACCCGGCGGCAGGGTCCACACGATCCGCGAGCCGTTTTCGGACGGTCTCCACGCCGAGGCTGGCGCGCTGTTCATTCCGAACAACCACCACCTCACCCTCAAGTACACGAACCTCTTCGGGTTGCCCATCGAGCCAACCCCGCCGCCGGCCGCCACGGCGCTCTTCTACGTCCACGGGCGGCGCCTCGTCGCCACGAGGGGCGTGAATGTCGAGTGGCCGTTCGAGCTCACACCCGCCGAAGCGACGCTCGGACTCGCGGGCATGTGGGAGAAGTACGTCAGCGCGGGACTGGACGGCCTCGGCGACGTCACGGCCCCAGGGTGGCCGTCGGATCCCCGACTCGAAGCGCTCGACCGGATGAGCGCCTCCGAATTCCTTCGCTCACGGGGCGCCTCCGCGGGCGCGGTGGCCCTCTTGGGCGTCGGCTACCTCGATTTTATCGGTGACGGCATCGACAGCTATTCCGCCCTCCTGATGCTCCGCCGTCTCGCCCTGAGGCGAACGGAGGCGCTCCGGTTCACGATCCGCGGCGGAACCGACCTTCTTCCCAAAGCCTTCGCGACACGGCTGGCGGCGCAGATTCGCTACCAGTCGCCGGTCGTCCGCATCGAGCCCGGCGAGACGTCGGCGAGCGTCGTCGTCAGGCGGGACGGCCACCTCCAGCGGCTCTCGGCGGACCACGTCGTCTGCACGCTCCCCTTCTCCGTCCTCGAGCACGTCGACGTCTCGCCGCCGTTCTCAGCGCAAAAGGCTCGGGCCGTCGATCAGCTACCGTACACCTCGGTTGCCCGAGTGTATCTGCAGTTCAGGCGAAAGGCCTGGGCCGAGAAGAATCTCACGGTCACGACGACCACCGACCTGCCGATCAAGTGGGTGTTCGAGCACACCGTGAACCAGCCGGGTCCGCGCGGAATCCTCGAGGCTCAGGCGATTGGGGGTGAAGGCCGGCGTGTGACCCGGATGGCGGAGAGCGACAGAATCCTCTTCGCCCTCTCGCAACTGGAGCGGATCTTCCCCGGCATCCGTGAGGACTTCGAGCGTGGGGTGTCGAAGAGTTGGGACGACGACCCGTGGGCACGCGGTGCGTTCGCCTATCTCCGGCCCGGCCAGATGCTGTCTCTCCTGCCGCATCTCGCCCGCCCAGAGGGCCGGGTGCATTTCGCGGGCGAGCATACCTCCCCGTGGTCGGGATGGATGCAGGGGGCGCTGGACTCGGGACTCCGCGCGGCCAGGGAGATTACCGACAGAGCGTAGGACATCCCCTCACTCCTCTCGGTACTTCTCCCTTTTCCAGTTAATCGCCCCGGCGTTGCCAGCCCTTCCTGGCGTGCGGGCGCTGCGGCAGCCCACTGCACGCGCACTTGAGCGGTCGGAGGTTGTCCGTTCGGCAAGGGCGTGCCGGTCGAGTTGGCCGATACGATCGTGATCAATTGGTTCGAGAACGTCCTGCAAGGGCAGGTCGTGACCGAAGCGCTCGATGCCGCCCTCGAAGAGCACAAGCGCCAGCAGCAGGACCCGGCACCGCTCCGACGTGAGGCGGATCAGCTACGGGCCGAGGTTGCGCGTCTGGTCGACTCGCTGGCGAAGGGGGGCTACAGGACATGCACGACGCGATCCGAGCCCGTCGGAGTCGTCTGGAGCAGGTCGACGCGGAACTCGCAGGGATCAAGGCTGCCGAGGGGTTCAACATGGCGAAGTTCACCGAGAAGATCGGCCCGCTCCTGAAAGAATGGCGGGCCAGGCTGCACACGCCGAGCGCTCAGCAGGTCTTGCATAAGCTATTGCCCACGAGGTTGAAGATCACGCCCAAGCGGAGCCCGGACGGGCGACCGATGGGCTGGGCGGTCGACGGGCAGGTGAACTACGAGCCGATCCTGCGCGAGCTAGGGCTCAGCGCCGTCTAGGCGCGCTTGGCCACGCTCCAGGCCAAGATCGATGAAGGCTCTAACCATCAGCCAGCCGCCCGCCTGGGCTGCAGTTTGGTCACCTCAAGGACGTGGCCGAGCCCGTTCGAGCTCACTGGGCTACCCTCCCCCAGAGATGTTCGAAGAGAGTCCTGTTCGAGGGGATACCGAGGTATGGCCCGATGGGCGATCGTCGATCCTGCGGGCAATGCGCGATCGTATTTCTTGGGCGCCCCTCGCGAAACCACTCATCCTGGGGAGGAATGGAACTGGACGGGTTCGGGGAGAGCCAAGTGTGCTTGCCGTTCGACGGCCACGATGAGATCCGCTCCCCCGAATCAGATAACGAGAGGCCCAGACCGGCCACAGGGTGTCGCGCCAGGGCAACTGAAGCCCAGAGCGCCGAGCAGTGAGCGACCGGCAGGACCTCTCACCGCGCAGTGTCTCGCTCTCTCCGGGAGGAGTGCAATGAATTTCTCCGTCGGCTTCGACTGGGCGAGCCAGGAGCACGCCGTATCCGTCCTCGACGCGACGGGCCAGGTGTGCTGGCAGGGCCGCGTAGAGCACTCGGCCGACGGCTTGGCGGAGCTGCTCCGCCAGTTGGCGCGCTTCGGCCCGCCCGCCGGCCTCCCCGTCGCCATCGAACGCCCCTCGGGCCTCGTCGTCGATATCCTCATGGACGCCGGCCACCCGGTCGTCCCCATCCATCCCAACGCGCTCAAGGCCAGTCGGCCCCGCTACTCGGCGGCGGGCAGCAAGAGTGATCCTGGCGACGCCTTCATCCTCGCCGATCTGCTCCGCACCGACGGCCATCGCTTCCGCCCCCTCCAGCCCTTGTCCGACGCGACGCGCGCCCTCCGCGCCTTGGTGCGCAGCCGCGACGATCTCGTCGTCCAGCGCGGCGCCCTCGCCAATCAGCTCCGGGCCCTGCTCGAGCGCTTCTGGCCCGGGGCCGCCGCGATCTTCGCCGATATCGCGACGCCCATCGCCCTCGCCTTCCTCAGCCGCTATCCCACCCCCCACAGCGCCGAGCGGCTCGGCGAGAAACGCCTCGCGCAGTTCCTCACCCAGCACGCGTACTGTGGCCGCCGGCCGGTCCCCGATCTCCTCGCGCGCCTGCGCACGGCGCCCCTCTCGCAGACCGGCGAACTCGAGGCGGAAGCCAGCGGGGAGGTCGTCCGCGCGCTCGTTGCGGTGCTGCTCCCGCTCCTGGCCCAGATCCAGCAGCTCTCGGCGGCCATCGCCGCCGCCCTCTCGCAGCACCCTGACGGCGCCCTCCTGCAATCGCTGCCGCTGCGCGGCAGCGTGAACGCCGCCCAGATCCTGGCCGAGCTCGGGGATGATCGCACCCGCTTTCCCACCAACGAGCAGCTGGCGGCCGAGGGAGGCGTCGCACCCGTCACCCGCGAATCCGGCAAGCACCGCGGCGTCGCCTTTCGCCGGGCGTGCAACAAGCGCCTGCGGCAGGCCCTCACCACCTTCGCCGACAACTCGCGCCACGGCTCGCCCTGGGCGGCGGCGATCTACGCCGCCGCGCGCCGGCGAGGCTGCCGTCATCCCCATGCGATCCGCATCCTGGCTCGCGCGTGGATTCGTGTCCTGTGGCGCTGCTGGCAGGATCGCCGTCCCTACGACGTCACGCATCACCGGGGCGCCCAGGGCGCGGCCGCCGCGTGACCACTCGAGGGTTGACACAGGGTGTCTCATCGGCTGACGCGCGGGGACGGACGCGGCGGGTGATGAGGTCGAGCGCCGGCACTCCCCACGCCGCTCCGTCTCCTGGCCGGTTCGGCTGTGGGTCGACGAGGAATCGATGATCGGGCACGCCGCCAATGCCGGCGCGTACGGCTTCTTCGTCACCGCGGTGCCCACGACCCTGCTGGAGATCGGGCGACGGTATCGCGTCGACACCCTCGCGCCGGGGGAGACCGGGGCCCGGGGCACGGGGACGGTTCGGTTTCTCAGCGACCGCGGAGTGGGATCGAGACGAAGGAAGCGCTCCCGACCGGACTCTAGCTAGCGCTCAGGGGCCTTCCGCGAGTCACCCCGGGGCGCCGTGCAGGATGAGCACCAACAGGGATCGGCAACAGTCGGCGCTTGACAACGCCCGGAGGTCGTTGCATAAATCTGTGGCTCAGAGCCTCCGGCTGACGTGTCGGCGGTGGGCGGAGTCATACGACGGGATCTGGCCCGTCGGCGAGAAACCCGAGCTCTTCCGGGAGGTCGGGGGACATGGCAGCCGTGCCGCAGACCCAGGTCCGCTGTAACGAGTGCAATCGTCGGCTCGGAGACTATGTGAACGAAGTCACGACCGGCCAAGTGATCCTGGAGTTGAAATGCCCGAAATGCGGGGCACCCCACACCGAACTCATTCGCAACCCCCACCGTTGGGAGTCGTTGGGATACGGGGTGGTTCAGCCGTCCTAACCTACTGAAAGAACACGAGTCTCGACAGAGCTCCCCGAGAGCCAACCTAGAGGTCCCAGAGGCCCGATTCGAGCGCATATGAGCGCCGGTCGGGCCTGTGTTTTGGGCCCAGGGAGGCGGCTCGCAACGAGCCGGTGCGACGCGACCACGAAGGTGGTCGAGAGCGTACAACGAGAGGCTCGCGCTTCTCTAGGGGGGGTCGGCGATGCAAACGCGAACGTCACTCTTATGGGCCGCTCAGGCCGTCGTCCTGCTCGCGACGCTGGTGCTTGGTGTGACGCCGGCGGTCGCTGTCCACAACGACGGCATCTTTCAGGTCGATGGCGATGCGCAAACGAGTACTTGCGGGACGGCCTTCGGTGGACTCGGCTGTGGAGGAGATGACTGGGATAACCTCTACATGTGCGTAGCGGACGGGGTCCTCGGTTGTAGTACAAACATGCCGGGGACCGGCAACAATGCCGCCGCAATATCGGATCTGGTGGTGGACCTGTCACCAGCAAGCATCTTCACCGGTGGCGGCTCCAAGGACCAGCTGGACATCACCCAGTGGTCGTGGAAAAACGGTAGTGTTCCGGACAAGGACGACCTCATCGAGGCCTTCGCCGCCCTCTACACGCCCGTCGTTGGTTCCCGGGCAGGCGACAAGATCATCTACTTTGGCGCCAGCCGTCTCGCCGTCAACGGCGACGCCCAGATCGGCTTCTGGTTTCTCCAGAACGCCGTCAGTCTCAAGAGCGACGGGACGTTTCAGGATTCCTCCGGCGGCCCCGGCCACCATCTGCCGGGCGACATCCTGATCCTCAGCAACTTCGTCCAGGGCGGTGGCACCTCCAACATCCAGGTGTGGGTCGTCGCCAGCGTCAATGGCGACGGCAGTGTGACCCTGTCGCAGCTCATCAACGGCACGGCGGGCGCCAACGGCGTCTGCAACCCGGCGGGGACCTTTCCCGCGGACGTCGCGTGTGCGGCGACGAACGGGAGCGTGATACCCGCGCTCGACCCGGACTTCATTTCCAAATCTGGTTCAGGGACGGGCCAGTATCCGGTCGTGGGCTTCTTCGAGGGTGGTCTCGACCTGACCGACATCGGCCTCGGGCGGGAGTGCTTCCCCACGTTCATGGTCGAGACGCGCTCCTCGCAGTCGATCACGGCCGTGCTCAAGGACTTCACGATCGGAAGGTTCGAGCGATGCGCGGCGACGATCAGGACCGAGATTCATTCGGCGGCCGGCGATTCCGACCCTGATCTCCAGGGCACCTCGGTCGCCCCGAACACGACGATCCACGACCTGGCTATCGTCACGGGGACTCCCGGCGCCCCCGCCCCCACGGGGACCGTGACGTTCCAGCTGTTCAGCTCCTCCGATTGCACGGGCGTTGCTTCTTCGCAGACCGTCGCGTTGGTCGCCGGATCGACGGATTCGAGGTCGGACTCGGGCAGCTTTACCCCGAACCCCGGCCTTCTGTCCTACCAGGCGACCTACAACGGGGACAGCAACTACCCCAGGCCCCTCACCAGTCTGTGTGAGCCGCTTGCGGTGAATAAGTTCCAGTCTTCCGTCGCGACCCACATCCTCAATGCGTCGAACGGCAGTGAGGTCACCGATTCGTTGATTGACCTGGCCGGTGCCGCCACGGTGGCCGTGCGTGACCAGGTGATCGTCACCAAGAACCCTGCTGGAGGTGACCCCACGCCCACGGGTACGGTGACGGTCCAGATCTTCGACGACGGCGCCTGCGTGCACCAGGCTTCCCTAGAGACCGTCACCTTGGTCGGTGGCACCTGTTCAGGGAGCCCCTGCGGGACGGCGCTATCGAGCATCGTCAATCTTGACGCGAACACCCTCTCCTACAGGGCCACCTACAGTGGAGACGGTAACTTCCTGCCCTCGACGGCGAGCAGATGTGAGCCCGTGTGTGCAATAGACACCACGAAGTAACCTAGACGTCGTCGCGAGCGGTCAGCCCTGGTGGCCAGTTCACCGGCCACCAGGGCTGCCCCTACTTCGCCACCGTGAAGCTCGTGGAGGCGCTGCCGGACAACGGCGTCTTCGTCGCGTCTGCGCGAGCCTTATAGCCGCCGGCCGGGTCCTGCTTCTTGAGCCTGAACTTCCCCACCGCTGAACCCGTCGAGTCGGTGGTGGCTGTCTGGCTCACGGCCGTGCCGTCGGACTTCGTCATCGTGAACGTCACGCCAGCGGTCGAGACCGGTGATCCGCCGGAGCTCGCTCTGGCTGTGACGGACACGGTCTGGCCGCCGGCGTACGTGAGCTTGTCGGTCGACACGGAGACATCGAGAGTAGGTGCGTCGGCGGGTGGGTCGCAAAGTGAAGCGAGTGCCACCCCGTGGTGGACTCGAGGAAATAACGGTAGCGGCCTCCCGTCGGCGAGTCCTCGTGGAGGACGAGCAGCGTGCCCTCGACCGCTGTTTGTTTCTCGACGTAGACCCGCACTGCGGATGGCAAACTCGCGCGGAGGGCAGGGGGCAGCGCGATCCGCAGGACTTCTCCCTGGTCGCTCTCGACGAGCGAGGCGAGCGCCTGCTGGCGCCTCGCCGCCGTCGCAAGGAGCTGATTCACGAGACGCGCTCGTTCGATTGGGCGAGCCAGCCGGTATCTGGTATTCAGGCCGACGAGCGCCTGGATGAGGCTTTGCGCTGGCGACCTGGGTCCGGTGGACGTCTGCGCGAGAGCGAGTCCGGGGCTGACGAGGAGCACCGGCCCGACGGCGAGCAGACCGGTCACGATGAGGCGACGCCACCGATTCACGAGGGACCTCCTCTCCCGTGGAAGGCCCCTCGTACCCTTCTTCGGCAGCCCGGCTGTCAGGATTGACTCCCTGACCCGTGGTTTTGCGTCCCCGCCTCGCGGCGGGTTTGCCCTTCTCGTGAAGGGGGCTTCCTATCAGAACAACACAGGTGCCAGACGCTCGCCGATTGCCTCCCAGGCAAGGCACCGGAAAGACGATGGATCGGCGCCCGGGCCTCTGGCCGACGCTTCTGGCGTCGCGCGAATGACGAAACGCCGTCGGGCTTCTGACACGTGCCCCTCTACGCGTCCGATCGGTCGGTGTGCGATCGCATCGTCCGGACGACGAGCGCGCGGAGCTCCGCTTCTCTCGGTCGGGGAAGCCGAGTATCCGGATCAAACGCGGGAGGCCGACTCGGCTCGGTGATCGTCCGACGGGGCCGCGACTGCAAAGCAACACCAGGGTTGTCGCGCGGCTATTTAGCGGCGGATTCAGGGATCCCGCAGGGCAGAACGGTCAGCGTGGGGTGGAAACGGACCCGAATGATCGGGCGATGCCGGTGCTCGGCGCCGCCGTCCTTGCCCCGTCGCGGGCGACAGCGCGGCTGGACCTCCCGGCCGCGCTGCGGCGTGATGAGTGCGAGGACGTCTGGCCCCTGGACCTGGAGCGCCTCAACTACCGGGTCCAGTGCGTCCAGCGTCAATCGAACCTGCACGGTCGGTGCTGGCCGACCTGCTCGACCCCGTCGAGCGCCTGGAGACGCCGCGATGACGCGCGCCGGGGTGTACGCCAGGAAGAGCACCGACGAGCCGCGCAAGGACGACGACTACTCAGCCGTCTTGCGGGAACTCGGACTTGCCGCCGTGGAGAGCAGGCTCCGCGAGGTCCTCGCTAGGATCGACGGAGGCTCTAAACCATCAGCCAGCCGCCGGCCACGATGACGGTCTCGCCGGTGATGTACGCGGCATCGGCCGAGGCGAGGAACGCGACCACGCCCGCGACGTCCTCCGGGGTTCCCATCCGGCCGAGGGGGATGTCCTGGCCGCGTTGCCGGAGGAACTCGCCGGGCGCGAGCCCGCGCTTGACGCCAAGCTCGTAGTCGATGCGCTCGTTGAACGGCGTGTCGATGAGCCCAGGCGCGACCGCGTTGACGGTCACCTGGTACTGGGCCAGCGCGCGGGCGGCGGCCTTGGTCAGGGTGATCACCGCCCCCTTGCTGGCCGCGTACGGCGGCGAGAGGGTCTTCGCTTCGATACCGGCGACCGAGGCGATGTTGATGATCCGGCCGCTCCGCTGAGGCCGCATGACCCGCGCGGCGGTCTGCATCGCGAAGTAGAGGCCGCGCGCGTTGACAGCCATGATCCGGTCCCAGTCCTCCTCGGTGGAGTCCGGAAAGGGCGAGATCCGCAGGATGCCGGCGTTGTTGACCAGAATGTCGAGCCGCCCGAACCGCTCGACGGTCTGGCGGATTGCGCCGTCGGTCCCCGCCACGTCGGCGACGTCGCCGCCGAGCGCGAGACAGGGGCGGCCCAGCGCGAGCACCTGGTCGCGCACCGCGGCGAGCGGCGCCTCGGCGATGTCGGTGAGGGCCAGCGCAGCCCCGTCGCGGGCGAGCCGGAGCGCGATGGCCCGGCCGTTCCCCGATCCGGCCCCCGTCACTACCGCCACCCGGTCCTGGAGGCCGTCGTGTCCTGCGCGCGCGTCAGCCATCTGGTCTCCCGCTCCTTCGCGGCGCCGGACGCCGACGCCGAGCGGCCAGCATACCTCAGTCGGGCGCGACGTGTCGGGGCGGCGACGCGGGTTGGGGCCGCTACTCGATGTAGGGCTCGGTCGCCTCCCGAACGCGCAGGAAGTAGCCCTTGAAGCTCTCGAGGTCGACCTCGGACACCATGTCCGACACGAGGAAGGACGCGAGGTCGCCGTGCTTCCACACGAGGATCGCGAACCCGTCGCTCCGCGAGAGGGCCGGCCGGTAGCGGGCGATCTGCACCCGGCTCCGCTCGGGGACCGCGAGCCCGGGCGCCGGCAGCACCATGTGGCTCACCATGTGCTCGTCAGGGTCCGTATAGTGGAAGGCGACCCCGCGCCGACCCTCGAGGTAGATCGGCTCTCCCGCGACGAAGCGCAGCTCGCTATCGCCGACGAACACGCGCTGCAGCCCGATCCCGGTCTCCTGCGTCAGCCAGGGCAGCGAGGCGGGAATGACCTTGGGGTGCGCCTGGCCCCAGATGAGGCTCCGCGTGTGCTCCGAGACGATGGCCCGGATGGCGCGCTGCAGCGGGTCGGCGGGGAGCACGCGCGGCAGCACCGAGATCCAGAGCAGCGCCATCACCATCGCGGTGGCGGCGGCGCTCAAGGCCGCGGGCCACCACCAGCGCGGCGCCGGCGGGGGGGCGGCGGCCCGGAGGATCGCCGCCCCGAGCCCGGCGGGCGCTCGGTAGCGTGGCAGCTGCTCGGAGAGGTCGAACTCCGGATCGGTCATTGCCGATAGTCCTTCAGCAGCTCGCGGAGTCGTTCCTTCCCCCGGAAGATCCGCGACTTCACCGTGCCCACGGGACACTCCATCACCCTGGCCACCTCCTCCAAGGACATGCCCTCGACCTCCGCCAGCAGCAGCACCATTCGGAGCTCCGGCGGGAGGCGGGACAGCGCCCGCTCCAGGTCAGTGTGGGCCTCCATCGACGCGCCGGTCTCCTCCGGCGCCGCGTGGAAGACTGGCGTGTCCCAGTCGGGCACGCCGTCCTCGGCCAACGCCGGCTCGCGCTCCCGAAGCCGGTAGAACGTGAAGAAGGTGTTCCTCAGGATCTGGAACAGCCAGGCGCGGAGGTTGGTTCCCGGCTCGAACCGATGGGCGAAGCGGAAGGCCCGGAGGTAGGTCTCCTGGACCAAGTCCTGGGCCTGGGACGGGTTGCGGGTCAGATAGACGGCGAGGTTGAAGAGCGCGTCCAGGTGCTCGAGGGTCTGCCGTTCGAAGTCGGTCTCGGCCACGGCTACTGCTCGAACCATTCGGGCGGCACGTCGGCGATCCTCACCTCGTGGGTGTCCTCCAGCTCTGCGACCAGCTCGCGGATCGTGCGGTAGAGGGTCGGGTGAACGAGCTCGGGCGCCAGGTCCGCCAGGGGCCGGAGGACGAAGGCGCGCTCATGCATCAAGAGGTGCGGGATATGGAGGTCGTCGGCGACGCTGATGATCTGGTTCTCGTAGAGCAGGATGTCGATGTCGAGGGGGCGGGGCACGAACCGCTCCGCCTCCGGCGTCTGGCCCCGCTCCCGCGTGCGGCCGAGGACGGCCTCGATGGCCTGCACGCGCTCGAGGAGCGCCCGCGGCGCGAGCGTCGTCTCGATGGCGACGACGCAGTTGAGGAACCAGTCGCTCCGGTCGGGGAGCTGGCCGGGCACGCGCTCCCACGGCTCGGTTTCGTAGAGGCGGGAGGCCTCGACCACGCGGATGTCGCCGGCCGCGGCGAGCCGGCGCACGGCCTCCCGCAGGAGGCGCAGGCGGTCGCCGAGGTTGGAGCCGATGCTCACGAAGACCAGGCTCACCCTTACCGCCTCCGCGTGAGTTCGACGCCGGGCGTGCCCGTCAGCCCCTCGAGGGGGGGCGTCAGTTTCCGGACGCGCACCCGCACCTGGCCCGCCCGCGTCTCCCCGCGCAGGAGCTCGTCGGCGATGAGGGCGGCCAGACGCTCGAGCAGGTTCACGCGGTCGCGCATGCCGATCTCCACGATGCGGCGCGCGACCGCCCCGTAGTCGATGGTCTCGCCGAGGCTGTCCGTGCGCGCCGCCGCCGACAGGTCGAGGGTGATCTCCACGTCCACCGAGAACCAGGCGCCGACAGCTTGTTCGGCGGTGGTGATGCCGTGCCGTCCGAAGAACCGGACGTCGTCCAGGAACAGCCGGTCGTCTACCACCGGAGCTTCTGCAGGCGCTCCATCGCCTCCGCGATGCGCTCGGCGCCGAGCGTCAGCGCGATCCGGTAGAAGCCCTCGCCGCTCGGCCCGAACCCGACGCCGGGGGTAACGACGACACCCGCCTCCTCGAGGAGCCGCGTCGCGAACTCGCGCGAGTCCTTCTGGTGCGGGACCGGCGCCCACACGAAGAACGCCGCCTTGGGGAGATCCACTTCCCAGCCGAGGTTGCGGAGTCCCGCGACGGCCACGTCCCGGCGCTCCTGGTAGGTCCGGCGGTATTGCTCGGCCACGTCTTGGGGTCCGGTGAGCGCCGCGACCCCGGCCTCCTGGACCGCCTGGAAGACGCCCGAGTCCACGTTGGTCTTGATCTTACCGAGGCCGGCCACGGCGTCCCGGTTGCCGACGCAGAACCCGAGCCGCCACCCGGTCATCGAGTATGTCTTTGACAGCGAGTGGAATTCGACGCCCACGTCCTTGGCGCCGTCGGTCGCGAGGAACGACGGGGGGTCGTAGCCGTCGAAGCGGAGCTCGGAGTACATCGCGTCGTGGCAGACGAGGAGGTCGAAGCGGCGGGCGAACTCGACGACGCCCTTGAAGAACGCGGGGCTGGCGACGGCCGCGGTCGGGTTGTTCGGGTAGTTGAGGTACATGAGCTTGGCGCGCCGGGCCACGTCGGCGGGGATCGCGCCCAGGTCGGGCAGGAAGCCGTTCTGCCGGCGGAGCGGCATGAAGTGACACTCGCCGCCGGCGAACCAGGCGCCGGTGGAGTACACCGGATAGCCAGGATCGGGGACGAGCACGACGTCGCCCGGGTTCACGAAGGCGAGCGGCATGTGCGCGGTGCCCTCTTTCGAGCCGATCAAGGCCAGGACCTCGGTCTCGGGATCGAGGGCGACGCCGAAGCGCCGGCCGTACCACCGGGCGACCGCCTGTCGGAAGGCCGGCATCCCCTCGTACGAGGGATAGCGGTGGTGCTCCGGGTTCGCGGCCGCCGTCTGCAGCGCGCGGACGATATGGGGCGGGGTGGGGAGGTCTGGATCCCCGATCCCCAGGTCGATCACGTCCACGCCGCGCGCCCGGACGTCGCGCTTCTTCCGGTCGATCTCGGCGAACAGGTAGGGTGGGAGCCTGCGGAGCCGGTCGGCGATCTGGATCATGGGCGCGTCACCATGGTCGTCCTGAGGGTTCCGACAGTGCGGGTCTCGGCGTGCGGGAGACGTCTGGCTCGTCGGGACCGGGCGTCCCGGCCTCCGCGGCGGGGTCGCGGTCGTCGAGGCCGATGGCGGCGATCGTGGACGGGAGACCGGAGCCGGGAGCACCGGACCGAGTGCCCGCGCCCTCGCCCACGTGGCTCGGGTCGAGCCCCCCGGACCCGGTCGCACCGGCCGCCTTGAACCTCACGAGTCGCATGGTCGCCTCTCTCGCCGGCCACCGCCACGGGGCCACCGCACCCCTCGGGCGCGCCCGGCGTCGCGCGTCCGCATCCTGCTAGGTGAGCCCGAGCGCGTCTTGCATCGAGTAGAGCCCCGGGGCCCGATCGACGATGAACCGCGCGGCCCGGAGCGCGCCCCGCGCGAAGGTGTCACGGCTCCCGGCGCGGTGCGTGAGCTCGAGCCGCTCGCCGAGCGCGCCGAAGGACACGGTGTGCTCGCCGACGACGTCGCCCGAGCGCAGGGAGAGGATGCCGATCTCCTCCCGTGTCCGCGCGCCGGGCTGCCCGCGCCGGCCGTAGACGGCGACGCGGTCGAGGTCGCGCCCGAGCGCCTCCGCCACGATCTCGGCCATCCGGAGCGCCGTGCCGCTCGGCGCGTCCTGCTTCAGGCGATGGTGGGTCTCGGTGATCTCGACGTCGTACTCGCCGCCGAGCGCCTGCGCCATGATCCGCAATAACTTGAAGGCGAGGTTGACGCCGACCGACATATTGGGCGACAGCAGGATCGCGGACCGACCGGCGAGCTGGCCGATCTCCCTGCGCTGCTCCACGCTGAAGCCGGTGGTGCCGATGACCGCGCGTCCGCCGACGGCGGCGACGATACGGAGGTGCTCCAGGCTCGCCTCGGGCACCGAGAACTCGATCAGGACCCGCCCGCCCGTGAGCGCCGCCTTGGCGTCGTCGCTCAGGGGCACGCCGAGGTGGCCCGCCCCGGCCCACTCGCCGGCGTCGCGGCCCAGGGCCGGGTGCCCCGGCGACTCGAGGGCGCCCACGAGCCGGAGCTGGGGCTCCTCGCGGAGGCAGGCGACGACCCGGCTGCCCATCCGACCGGCGGCGCCGGCGACGACCACGTCCGCCATCGAGCGCGCGCTACTTCGCCAGCCCGTACTGCCGGAGGACCGCCCGCAGGCGCTCGCGATTGGCGTCGGCCATACGGCACAGCGGCAGCCGGAACTCGGGCGCGATCATCCCGGCCATCGCCATGGCCTCTTTGATGGGGATCGGATTGGTCTCGATGAACACGGCCCGCGCGAGCGGGTAGAGCTTCCAGTGGAGCTCGCGCGCGCGCTTCCAGTCGCCGTCGAGCGCGGCGTGCGTCAGCTCGGCGGTCTCCTTGGGCACGATGTTGGCGATCACCGAGATGACGCCGCGCCCGCCGACGGCCATCAGCGGCAGCGTCAGGTTGTCGTCGCCGGACAGGACCGCGAACTCGGGCCCGCAGGCGAGGACCACCTGCGTCACTTGGTCGAGCGACCCCGACGCCTCCTTGACGCCGACGACGTTCTTGCAGTCGCGCGCGAGGCGGGCGAGGGTCTCGGTCTCCACGTTGACGGCGGTCCGGCTGACGATGTTGTAGACGAGGATCGGGATGTCCACGGCGTCGGCGACGGCCCGGAAGTGCCGGTAGAGGCCTTCCTGCGTCGGCCTGTTGTAGTACGGGTTCACCAGGAGCGCGCCGTTGGCGCCGGTGGCCTTCGCGTGCTGGGTCAGCTCGATCGCCTCCCGCGTGGAGTTGGAGCCGGTGCCCGCGATGACGGCGAGGCGGCCGCGGGCCGCCTCGACGACGATCCCGACGACTCGGCGGTGCTCCTCGTGGGACAGCGTCGGCGACTCGCCCGTCGTCCCGCACGGCACGACGCCGTCGGTGCCGTTGGCGACCTGGAACTCCACCAGCTCGCGGAGCGTTGCCTCGTCCACCGCCCCGTCCCTGAACGGCGTCACCAGCGCCACGATCGAGCCCTGAAACATCGGCTTCATGGCATGCTCTCCCCGGCCACGAGCTCCTCGTAGGTCTCGCGGCGGCGGACGATGGTGTACCCGCCGCCGCCGACGAGGACCTCGGCGGCGCGCGGACGCGCGTTGTAGTTCGACGCCATCGCGAAGCCGTAGGCGCCGCTCGACATGACGGCGAGCAGCTCGGCCTCCTCGACCCTCGGCAGGTCGCGGTCCTTGGCCAGGAAGTCGCCGGACTCGCAGATCGGGCCGACGACGTCGACCCGCTCGCCCGGCCGTCCCCCCGCTGCCTCGAGCACGGGGCGGATCGCGTGGTACGCGCCGTAGAACGCCGGCCGGATCAGGTCGTTCATGGCGGCATCGACGATCACGAATGTCTTGTCGGGACTCGTCTTGCGGTAGAGCACGCGCGTGAGGAGGACGCCGGCGCTGCCGACGATCGAGCGCCCCGGCTCGAGGAGGACCGTCACGTCGAGCCGCCGGAGCGCGGGCAGGAGCGCCGCGGCGTACTCGGCCGGCGTCGGCGGTGTTTCGTCCGCGTAGCGGATACCCAGGCCGCCGCCGACGTCGAACAGGCGGATCTCGATCCCGCGCGGCCGGAGGCTCTCGACGAGCCGGACCGTGCGGTCGACGGCGTCGGCGAACGGCGCGGCCTTCGTGAGCTGCGAGCCGATGTGCATCTGCACGCCCCGCACGGCGATGCCGGGCATCCGGGTCGCGTCCTCGTATACGCGCGCGGCGTCGGCGATCGGGATGCCGAACTTCGCCGTCTTCATCCCGGTCGCGACGTAGGGATGCGTCTGGGGATCCACGTCCGGGTTCACCCGGAGCGCCACCGGCGCGCGCACCCCCATGCCCTGGGCCGTCTCGTTGAGCGCGTGCAGCTCGCTCGGCGACTCGACGTTGAACAGCAGGATCTCGGCCTTCAGCGCTTCGCGCATCTCCTCGCGCGACTTCCCGACGCCCGCGAAGATGATCTTCTGGGGGGGCACGCCCGCGCGCACCGCGCGGTACAGTTCGCCGCCCGACACGATGTCCGCGCCGGCGCCGGCCCGCGCCAGCGTGGCCAGCACCCCGAGGTTCGCGTTCGCCTTCATCGCGTAGCAGACGAGGTGGGGAACCGGCGCGAAGGCCCGATCGTAGGCCGCGAGGTTCTCGAGCAGGCTGGCCCGCGAATAAATGTAGGCGGGCGTGCCCACGGAGTCGGCGATCGCCCGCAGCGACACGCCCTCGCAGTGGAGCTCGCCGTTCAGATAGTGGAAGGGTTCCATCTCCGCGTGACCCCGAGGCTTTTCGTGCGCTGACCGTAGCATCCCCGTCACCTCAAGTCAAGGCACGGGGCGGCTCCGACGGCTCCGGAGCCGCGTCGGCGCCGCCGCCCGGCGTCGCTCACGGGAGCGTGACGCTGACTTCGGCCGAGCGGGCGCTCTCGTTCGGGATCGTGGCCTTGTCGAAGGCGCTTACCGCGTAGCGATAGGTGCCGCGGGCGACGTCGCGGTCCACGAACACCGCGGTCGGAGCGAGGGTCGTGCCGATGCGCGTGAGGGGGGCGTCCGGGCCGGCCGCGCGATAGATCACGTACCCGGCCACGTCGGGTTCCGGCCTCGGCTTCCAGGTGAGGCGCACGGCGTCGGCCGACGGAACGGCGACGAGGCCGGTCGGCGGCGGGGGCGGCGTCAGCTTGCGCGGGGTGGCGGCGACCGTGTCCGAGGGCGCGCTGCTGGCGACGCCGCCGGCCGCGGAGCGCACCGCGCGCACCGCGTAGTAATAGGTGCGCTCGTTCCCGACCGCCGTATCGGTGTAGCGCGCGTCCGCGATCGGTGCGGCCGTGATCGGCGCGAGCGCGGCATCGGGGCTCGACGCGCGGAGGACCTCGTACGTGAGCGTGCCGTCGAGCGGCCGGCCGTCGGCGAGGCGGGCGGGCGACCCCCATGCGAGCCGCACCGCCGCCTCGCCGGGGTCGGCGGTGAGGCCGGTGGGGGGCTCGGACGCGGCGATGTACACGACGGAGAGCCGCGCCGACGGCGGACTCGTGCGTCCGATCCCGTCGGAGGCCGTCACCACGTAGGTGTAGCGCCGCCCGTCCGTGAGCTCCGACCGGTCGACGACGCGCACCTGGCGCCCCGCGACCACCGCGGGCTCGGGCCGCTCGAGCCGGATCACCGCCAGCCGCTCGTAGCCGACGACCTGGTCGCCGGCGAGCACCGCCGGCCTGGCCTCGCCCTGGCCCGCGTCTGAGGTCCGGTAGAGGCGGACGACCTCGACGTCGCGCAGGCGGGAGTGGTCGGCGCGATGGGTCGGGTTCTGCCAGGAGAGCACGATCTCGCCAGCGCGGACCGTCGCGCTGAGCGCGGCCGGCGGCAGCGGGAGCCTGCGCTCGGGCGCGACCGGCGGGCCCACGCGCCCGCAGGCGGTGACGAGGGCGAGGAGGGCGACGAGCGCGCGGGCCCGGGCTCCGCTCATTCGGCGGCGAGCCGCCGGGCGGAGACGAGGGCCTCCCGAACCGCGGCCGGCGCGGTGCCGCCAGTGACGGCGCGAGCGCGCAGCGAGGCCTCGAGGCTCACCGCGTCGAACGCGTCCTTCTCGAACAGCGCTGAAAATCGGCGCAGGTCGTCGAGCGCCAGCTCCTCGAGGCCCTTCCCGGCATCGAGCGCGTGACGGACGATGCGCCCGACGATCTCGTGGGCCTGCCGGAAGGGCAGCCCCTTGCGCACGAGGTAGTCGGCCAGGTCGGTCGCCGTCGAGAAGCCCGCGGCGGCGGCCTCGCGCATGCGCCGCGTGTCGAAGGCGAGGGAGCGGAGGAGCGGCGGCAGGACGCCGACGATCGCCTCCAGCGTGTCGACGCTGTCGAAGAACGGCGCCTTGTCCTCCTGCATGTCGGAGTGGTAGGCGAGCGGGAGGCCCTTCATCGTGGTCAGGAGGGCGACGAGGTTCCCGCAGAGGCGGCCGCTCCGGCCCCGGATCAGCTCGGCCGTGTCCGGATTCTTCTTCTGCGGCATGATCGACGAGCCGGTGGCGAACGCGTCGGCGAACTCGACGAATCCGAACTCCGCCGTCGCCCACAGCGTCAGATCGGCCGCGAGCCGCGAGCCGTGCATCCCCACGACCGCCGCCGCCGCCAGGAACTCGATCAGGAAGTCGCGATCGCTCACGGCGTCGAGACTGTTCGCCGAGACCTCGCGGAAGCCGAGGTCGCGGGCGAGCGTCTCGCGGTCGATCGGGAACGCCGTGCCCGCGAGCGCGCCGGAGCCGAGCGGGAGCACGTCGGCGCGGGCCCGGCAGTCCTCCAGGCGGTCGCGGTCCCGCGCGAACATGCAGACGTAGGCGAGGAGGTGGTGCGCGACCAGCACCGGCTGGGCGCGCTGCAGGTGCGTATAGCCCGGCATCGGCGCGTCGAGCATCTCGGCGGCTCGGTCGATCAGCGCCGACTGGACCTCGGCCAGGCCGCGCCGGATGCGCGCGACCGCGTCCTTCAGGTACAGGCGCTCGTCGACCGCGATCTGGTCGTTGCGCGAGCGGCCGGTGTGGAGCTTGCCCGCGACGGCGCCGACCTTCTCCTGGAGCCGGCGCTCGATGTTCGTGTGGATGTCCTCGAGCTCCGGGCGGAAGGGGAAGGCCCCCGCCTCCAGCTCCTGCCGCACCTCAGCGAGCCCGCGCACGATCTCGGCGCGCTCGGCCGCCGACAGGAGGCCCGCCCGCTCGAGCGCGCGGGCCCAGGCCTCGCTCGCGGCGAGGTCGTGCGGCCAGAGGCGGCGGTCGACGGCCAGCGAGGCCGTGAACCGCTCCGCGGCCGGATCGGGCGCCTGGCGGAAGCGCCCCCCCCACGGTTTCACGACAGGAGCGCCGCGATGTCGGCCATGATCCGCCGCGTCACCTCCTCGCGGGTCGCCCTGTGGCCGGCCGGGCCCGCGGCCGCGAACGCGCGCGGGACCCCGATGCGGACGCGCAGGGGATGGCGGCGCGGCACGTAGAGCCGCCGTCCGACCAGCGCCTGGTAGGTGCCCTGGATCCCGATCGGCACCACCGGCGCGCCCGAGCGCAGCGCGAGCAGCCCCACGCCGGGCTGGCCGCGCTCGAGCCGCCCGCAGACGCTGAAGGGCCCCTCGGGGAAGATGCCGACGACGCCGCCCCGCTCGAGGGTCCCGAGGGCGTGGCGGATCGCACCGGCGTCGGGGCGCGCGAGGTTCAGCGGGATGCTGCCGGCCCAGCGATGGACCAGCGGATGGAGCCGGGTCGCGTGATAGACGCGGGGCATGACGAGAAAGGAGATCCGGCGCGGGAGCGCCGCGCACAGGACGATCCCGTCGAGGTAGTTGTGGTGGTTGGCCGCGACGATGTAGGGGCCGTCCGCGGGCAGCCGCTCGAGGCCAGGGACCTCGAGATCGAAGAGGGTCTCGAGCAGGCGGCGCGTCCCGGCGCGGAGCGGTCCGTACAAGAGGGGGAGCCGCTCGCCGTCCGGCGCGGCCGCACGCTCCGCCGCCGGCAGCGATGCGCCGAGCTTCGCCTCGCGCACGAGCTCCATCTCGGCAGAGGTTATAGCACGGTCACCGGGCGCGCGCGAGCCGGTAGCGGGCGACGGCGGCGTTGTGCTCCTCGATCGTCGACGAGAAGAAGTGTCGGCGGTCGTCCATCGAGACGAAGTAGAGGTACCTGACCGCCGCCGGGTGGAGCGCGGCTTCGACCGCGGCGAGCCCCGGGCTGGCGATCGGTCCCGGCGGCAGCCCCGGCCGCCGATAGGTGTTGTAGGGATCGTCGGCGAGGAGATCCGCTCGGGTGAGCCCCTGCCGGTCCTTGCCCACCGCGTACTGCACGGTGGGGTCGGCCTGGAGCGGCATGTCGAGCCGGAGCCGATTCCAGAACACGGCCGAGATCAACGGCATCTCGTCGCGAATCACCGCTTCGCGTTCCACGATCGACGCCAGGGTCAGGAGCCCGTTCAGGTCGAGGCCGCGCTCCCGCGCCTCGTCGAGCATCCGCGGCGTGACCTTCGTCCGCAGCCGGTGCACCATCCGCGCGAGAATCTCCTGGGGTGTGAGGCCGCGGACGAGCAAGTAGGTGTCCGGAAACAGGTAGCCCTCCAGGCTCGGCGCGTCGATCCCGAGGGTCCGAAGAAAACCGCGGTCGTGGGCGAGCCGGATGATATCGGGCGCGGCCGCGAGCCGCTCGCGGTCGAGCGTGTGGGCGAGCTCGAGCACCGAGCCGCCCTCCCGCAGGAGCACCGCGTGCTGCATGACCTTGCCGCTCTCGATGAGCCGGAGGACCTGCAGGGTCGACGCGTTCTGGGGAATCTCGTACTCCCCGGCCCGCAGATGGCGAGCGGTTCCACGCAGCGCGGCGAGGGCGGCCAGGGTGAGCGGGCTCCGGATGACGCCGGCTTCCTCGAGGAGGTAGCCAATGGCGAGCACCCCCTCGTTGGCGGGGATGTCCACCCGGCGCGGCCCGCCGCGGAGGTCGGGCGTCGGCGCCAACGCCTGCCACGCCCCGAGCGCGGTAAGGCCGACCACCGCCAGGAGCGGGATCAGTCTGAGACGATTCGCCCGCCTGGCCATCTCCCCTCTAGTGTATAATGACTCGCCGGGGCGGCTCGCCCCGCAAACCTTCAAGGGGGTCTTCATGCTGGAGCCTCAGCTGCCTGTCCGTCACGAGTGGCTTGTCCGGGAGCGCGACCACGCCAAGCTCGCGCTGGAGCCGTTCGAGCCCGGGTTCGCTCTCGCCGCCGGCAACGCGTACCGCCGCGTCCTGCTCTCCTCGATCCATGGGTCGGCGCCGACCTGGGTCAAGATCGAGAACGTCCTGCACGAGTTCTCCTACCTCCAGGGCGTGACGGAGGACACCCTCGACATCATGCTGAACCTCCGGAAGGTCGTGTTCTCGCTCCACCTGAACCGGCCGAAGATCCTCCGGCTCAAGGCGCAGGGAGTGGGGGCGGTCAGGGCCGGCGACTTCGAGCCGGACGCGGACGTGGAGATCCTCACGCCCGACCAGCCGCTGGCGACCCTCGACAAGGACGGCACCTTCGAGATGGAGGTCTGCGTGGAGCGCGGGCGTGGGTACATGGCGGCCGAAAAGCGCGAGCCCGAGGCGCTGCCCATCAATGCGTTGCTGCTCGACGCCAACTTCAGCCCGATCAAGCGCGTGAACTTCACCGTCGAGACGCTCCCCGGCAAGGACAAGGAGGAGCGCCTGCTGCTCGAGGTCTGGACGAACGGGAGTGTGAACCCCGAGGCGGCGGTGGCGGAGGCGTCGCGGATCCTCGAGGACCACTTCAACCTCCTCGTGAGCGCTCCCGCCGCCCAGCCGACGGAGGAGGGCGAGGCCGAGCCGGGCGAGCTACTGCCGCGCGCCGAGATCAACGAAAACCTGTTCCGCAACGTCGACGAACTCGAGCTGTCGGTGCGGGCTTCGAACTGCCTGAAGACGGCCAACATCCGGACGATCGCCGACCTGGTGCAGAAGACCGAGGCCGAGCTCCTGAAGACCAAGAACTTCGGCAAGAAGTCGCTGAACGAGATCAAGACGATCCTGGGCGAGATGGGGCTGAGCCTCGGCATGCGCCTCGATCCGCAAGAGCTCGAGAACCTCCGGGCCCAGCTCGAACGCTCGTTCGACGGCTGACGCCGAGCCCCTCCGCTCCACCGATCGCGGCGCGCGCCGGGTCGGTCCCGCCGGTCACCGGACCCGATCCCGGCGCCGAGCCCGGTCAGGGCGCGCGGGCGCTCGCTCGAGCCGGACCCGGTCCGGGCAGGGCGGGTCAGGGCGCGGGGACCGGCGCCGCGGCCGTCGTCCCGCGCTCGATCGAGTAGATCGTGTCCGTGAGGAGCCTCGCCCACTTGACCTCGGACTCGGCGACCAGGACCGAGAGGCCGGGCCGGTCCCCCTGGAACTCCCGCACCGCCCGGACCAGGCGCCGGGCCAGCGGCGGCGCGACGCCCTCGAACGGCTCGTCGAGCAAGAGGAGCCGGCTCCCGTACATGAAGCTCCGCGCGAGCGCGACGAGCTTCTGCTGGCCGCCGCTCAGCAGCGCCGCGGGCCTCGCCGCGAGCTCCCTGAGCTCCGGCATCAGGGTGTAGACGCCGTCAAGCCGCCCCTCGGCGTCGGCGAGCCCCCCGGCCCAGGCCGGCACCAGGATGTTGTCGCGCGCGCTCAGCGCGCTGATCAACCGCCGGTCCTCGGGCACGTAGCCGATGCCGAGTCGGGCCCGGTGGTGGGGGGGGAGGGCTGACAGGTCCTCGCCCCCGAGCGCGAGGCGCCCCGACGCGGCCGGCGTGAGGCCCATGATGGCGCGCAGCGTCGTCGTCTTTCCGGCGCCGTTCCGCCCGATCAGACCGACGATCCGTCCCGGCTCGACCGTGAGCG